>R24__coassemble_180_pt1 | contig 46775 bp, 29 predicted proteins | sample R24__metabat2_low_PE_026 | metagenome-assembled genome bin R24
ATTTATTTGTGTGTTAGAATCTATTCATATCTTTGCAGTGAAATAAGATTTCAATTTTCATTTAGTAAATAACTTTTACAAATGAAAATCCAAAGATGAAATAGTTAAGGGTAATAAATATAGATAAAAAGGTAATTTGATAAAGTCGGGTTCGTGAGAATCTGACTTTATTTTTTGTTATGATTAAACATGAGCATGTAACCTGTTTCCCTAAATAGGTCATAGAATAAAAAAATCAGCTCGCCATTTCAAACAACGGCGAGCTGAACATATTAAGTATAGATGTATTTGGATGTATGGTTCATAATGAACCTATACAATATTGCGCTTGTAATCCATATTGTTTAGAATCAAGCGGAAATTGTCTTTTTCGTATATCTGTTCAGATATCTGTTGTAAACCGAGCTCAAGAGCTGGTGTATATCCCGCACGACTTGAAAGCCATGCATTTCTAATCTCCTTGAACACCATTCTTGCCTGAAAGAGGATGGAGAGAAGAAGATCTGAAGCGTTGTCCTCATTCTTAAGTGTGAGTTGGAAGTGAGGAGTGACACATTTATTTACAATCTCATTTTCAATATCCCGAAGGAATGACATACTTGAAGAAAGACTCTCATGATCAATGTGGTCATTTAAGTACTCTAATTTCTTCACAAAGGAGTCTGCAGCAAGCATACTATCCGTTAATTTACTGTCAAATCTCTCGTACATAGTACCCTTATATTTCTCTGTTTCCATTGTTGTGTTAGATTAGATTGAGTAATACCTTAATTTGAATCTTTTTGGTGTTGCAAAGATATGTAGAATTATTATTCTCGGCAAGAAAATCCACATACTTTTTTGCATTTCTTAGCCATTGTCAAGAATACACCACAATGTAACAAATAGGGGCAAAAGGAGTACAGCAAACGTTACTTTTGTTTCTTGTTTCTGAGTGCCAATATCATACCTAATGTTGTGATGGCAATACCACCAATTCCCATTAGCGTGATTGGTTCTGAGAGTATCAAAACACCTGCAATCATAGTTACAAGTGGCTGAATATAAATACAGTTAGTGGCTTTTACTGCTCCCAATCGCTTCATCGCCCAGCTCCACACAAGGTATCCTCCAGTTGATGCAACAAGTCCAAGAAACAGCAAGTTACAAATTACGCTCATATTCGTAAGTGTACTTCTACTCACATCAAACGGCTCAACCAAGAGAAAGTATGGTATGATGGTCAATATTCCATAACCGAAAACCTTGCGAGTGATATAATCGGAACGATATCTTCCCATGATTCGTTTCATGAACAGCGAATAGAATGTCCATGTAAGTGAAGCGCAAAGTGCGAGAATGTCACCACGTGGGTTAAGTTGTAAAACAAGTTGCCCGTTGAGGATTACAAGTACCACACCGATGAATGCAATGAATGAACCAAGGATCTGTATGCAAGTCATCCTTTCGCTCTTGTAGAAAAGTGACACGATGAGTGCGGTAAGTAGGGGGCAGGTGCTTACGAGAATGCTTACGTTTGCCGTTGTGGAATAGATGAGTGCCATGTTTTCTGTAAGGAAATACAACGAGCCACCCATAACACCAAGCCCGAGAAACGTAAGCTCGTCTTTCCAGTCGTCTGACCACAATTTCTTGTGTGATATCGCGCTAAGGCACACGTATGACATAATGAAGCGGATAAGGAATATCTCGGCTGGAGACATTCCTGCATTAAGCAACACTTTGCTACTTACGAAGGTTGTTCCCCAGACGCATACTACGAGTATCGCAATTAAATAGTTCATTATTATTTATTTTTGAGTAAATAGGAGTAAAAGGGAGTAATGAGACGAATGTTCTTAATGAACAATCTATTGTCTTGTTACTCCTCTTTACTCCTTTTCACCCTCTTTTACTGTTGGAAAATTACAGTTTCACTAAGCACTTGTCAAGTGCAGCTATGATAGCTTTTTTGTCGAGCTTCTGTCCGATAAACACAATCTTCTGCATACGGTCACCGTACTTTTCGTCCCAATCGCGACGAAGTCCTGGCTCTGCTGCCATGAGTCGGTCAAGTTCGTCCTTTGGCATAGTAGCATACCATTGTCCTGCTTTGCTAATCTTGACCTGCTTGCCTGCCTGTTCAAAGATGTAGCACATCTCCTGTTCGTCATAGAAGTAGCAGAGGCCCTTGGTACGAATAATGCCCTTTGGCCAGTTTATGCCAACGAATTCATCAAACTTGACGAGGTCGAATGGTTCACGGCGGTAATAGACGAATGTACCAATACCGTATTCCTCAGTCTCACCTTCTCCGTGGTGGTGATGGTGGTGGCAATGTCCGCAAGTACATCCTTCTGGATGGTCGTGGTGATGGTGATGCTCGTGTTCCTCATCATCGTCGTCATCGTCATCGTGATGATGATGGTGATGATGCTCGTGTTCATCCTCATCGTCGTGGTGATGATGATGTTCATGCTCTTCATCATCATCGTCATCCTCGTCCATCTCGTCTATATGCTTGTCAAGTTCCTCCATCCACGCAGCAGACGAAGCCACGGAGTTGATGTTGAACTTCTTTGTGGAGATAATCTTGTCAAGTTCCACCTCTCCATAGTCACAGTCGATGATTTCTGCCTTTGGCTGGAGTGTTCGGATTATCTGGCGAATTCGTTCCAATTCCTTTGGCTCTACCTCTGATGCCTTATTGAGGAGGATGATATTACAGAATTCGATCTGCTGGATGACAAGATTCTCGATGTCATCTTCTTCAATATTGCTGTTAACGAGGTTATCACCAGAGCCAAACTCGTCCTTCATGCGGAGGGCATCAACTACAGTAACGACACAGTCAAGTACAGGAATGCCGTCCTTAACATATTTTGCCTCCATATTTGGAATAGAGCATATTGTCTGTGCAATAGGTGCAGGCTCGCACACTCCGCTTGCCTCGATTACAATGTAATCAAAACGATGCTGTGCAACGATGTCGTGAAGTTGTTCCACAAGATCCATCTTCAACGTACAGCAGATGCAACCGTTCTGGAGAGCAACGAGACTATCATCTTTCTTGTCAACCACGCCACCTTTCTGGATTAGGTCGGCATCTATGTTCACCTCACCGATGTCGTTTACTATGACAGCAAACTTGATACCCTTCTTGTTGGAAAGAATCTTATTGACAAGAGTAGTCTTACCACTGCCTAAGTAACCTGTAAGCAGAAGGACAGGTGTTTCTGAAATGTTCATATTATATGTCTGATTATAATCTCTGTAATGCTAAAAGTGGGGTAGGGCTTCGCAAGTGCTCGACCTGTACGGTTGTAGTTTTGCACAAAGGTGCATATTAAAAAAACAGTCAAGAAACAGAACAAAAACAAGAAAAAACATGTTTTTTTTGATTTTATTTGGTTTTTACCATGTTTTTTTAACTGGCCGCACTGCGGCAAAAACAACATACAGTTTCAACCGTACAGGTCGAAAGTGCTTCTGCATGCTTTGCCCAGTGACTCACTTATCCCTTTTCAAATTATTAAGGTGTCAAGTTCATTATTGAACCTGACACCTTATTATATTGTATGGATTGCTCCGATTACTTAGCGAGCTGTGACTTGAACTCCTCACATGGCTTGAAGTAAGGAATCTTGTGCTCAGGAACAACAACAGACTTGTTCTCCTTGATGAGACGACCGATCTTCTGCTTACGAGTCTTTGTTGTGAATGTACCGAAACCACGGAGGAAGATGTCCTCACCATTTACGATGTTGTCCTTTACTACAACCATGAAGGCCTCAACTACCTTGAGAGCTTTGTCCTTCTCAATGCCTGTCTCGCTGCAAATCTGTGCAACAATTTCTGCTTTAGTCATATATCTATAAAATGTATATTAGTATTTATTTTGTTTTCGCGGTGCGAAGATACGCAAAATATTTTAATTGAAAAAAAAGATTATCAAAAACTTATCACAAAAAATGGTTTTTCAATAAGTTTTAATCCTTTTTAACGCATTTTTAGTACTATTGTGCCGATTGATTATCTCCTTCGTCATGAAGCAATGGCAATTGCCAATGATAATGAACAGCTAAGACTCTAACTGTGAATACGGAAACGGCACAGAGTATCTGACACAGAAAGTTCGGAACATCCATTACGTATGCCAAAGAGAAAACCAGTCCACCGAATATACATGCAAGAGCATAGATGTCTCTTCGGAATATGAGCGGAACCTCGTTAATGAGGATATCTCGTATCACTCCACCGATGGCACCAGTGCACATTCCCATGATGTTTGCCGTCCAGAGTGGGAAACCCGCCTCAATCGTCTTCTGAAAACCTACGACTGCGAACAGGGCAAGACCGATGGCGTCAAACAGGAATATTGTTCCTGAGATGCGGTTGATGAATTTGTGCCAGAACATGTAGCATACAAGTGCCACACCTGTTATGACAAGATACACCCATTGTGTCATCCAGAAAGGACTCATGTTGAGGAAGAGGTCACGAATCGTACCTCCTCCACAAGCCGTAGCCCATCCAACTATGTATGCTCCGAAAAGGTCGAAGTTCTTCTCCGACGCAAGTCGGATACCGGAAATAGCAAAGGCAAATGTACCTGCGTAATCCAGAAAATCCACGAATGAAAGTTCGAATGGCATAGTTCTTATTGTTGACTTTATAATGAGTATGTTTATTCCTAATTACTCATTCCTCATTCCACATTCCTCATTTCCTCATCATCTCCTCAATGGCTGCATCGAGCTGTGCGTCCTTACCGTTGAGCACATCTGCTGGGTCGTTGTAGATGAGAATGTCTGGCTGAAGTTCCATGTTCTCGAGGTAGTTGCCCTTGCGGTCAACGCATCCTACCTGTGGAATACCGAAATAGAGAGTAGGGTCAATCTGTGTCTCCCACCATACAGCAGTCATAGTTCCCGGAACAGGAGCACCAATGAGCTTACCTACTCCAAGCTCCTTGTAGAGCCACGGAGTACCGTGTGCATTTGAGTAGTTGTCCTCACACACAAGCATACATGACTTCTTTGTGTACTTGTTGTATGGGTCACTTCCCACGTACTGTCCACGTGGCATGAATTTCTGATATTCCACACCTGATAGGAGGGTGATTACATCGTCGTGCAACCATCCGCCACCATTGTGACGCGTATCAATGATTACGCCCTCTGTATTGCGGTACTTTCCGAGGAGTTCGCTATAGAGTACGCGGAAGCTCTTGCTGTTCATACCCTCGATGTGGATGTAACCAATCTTTCCTCCAGTCTTTTCCTCCACATACTTGCGGTTGCGCTCCACCCAACGCTGGTAGAGTAGGGCGTTCTCGGCAGATTGTGAGATAGGTTTAACCTCTACGTCGAATGGCTTGCCACTCTTACCCTTGATGGTAAGGGTCACGTTCACGCCAATCTTACCTGTGAGGAGGTAGTCAAGAGAAAGAGAATCCGTAATCTCAATGCCATTGACATGAGTAATCATCATACCTGGCTTCACGTCAGTCTTCTTGAGTGCGAGAGGGCTCTTGGCTATAATCTCCTCGATGCACATGGAATTGCCCTCTGTATTCTGGGCATAGAAAAGACCGAGTCGTCCCACGTTGTTGCGGTATGAAGCACGATAACCGCCACCCGTGTGTGAACCGTTGAGCTCGCCGAGAATCTCAGAGATGAGGTCGGCAAAGTCGTAGTTATTATTTATATAAGGTAGGAACTTCTTGTAGTTGTCGTGGTACATCTTCCAGTCGATGCCGTGAATCTTAGGGTCATAGAACTTTTCGTTCACCTGACGCCAGCAATGTTCAAAGATGTATTCACGTTCCTCGGCAGGACGGTAGTTGAACTGAGCAGAGAAGTTGATAGCCTTTGCATCTCTTCCTCCTACCTCAAGTTTGCTAACTATGCCACCACGATTGAAGTACATGTTCTTCACATCCTTGTCCGTGATGATTGAACCGCTCACACCACCCGCAAGCTTTGAAGTGTTACCTTCCTTCAGGTCTTTCTTCCAAAGGTCTGTCCCATCTACAGATGAAAGGACATAGTAGAAGTTTTCTCCCTTGGCATCAAGTACGCAGTCGCCGATGTTACCTGATTGTGAAGTGAGACGGACGATGCGGTCTTCAAGGTTGTTGAGGTCGAATACGAGGTCTTCCACCTTGGCAATCTCGCCTTTCTCCTCAGCCTTCTTTTCCTTTTCCTCCTTTTTCTCTTCTTCCTTCTTCTCCTTCTTTGACTTGCTTTCCTCAAGAATCTCAAGGTCTTCCTTATTCATGCGGAACTTGTCGTAAGCATCAATGTCGAAGAACATTATATAATAGTCCTCCTCAGCACCCCAGCTACCGTGGCTACGGTAACCTGCACGGGCTGATGCCCAAACCATGGCCTTGCCGTCGAGCACCCACTTTGCATTAGAATCTGTATATCCGCTGTTTGTGAGGTCATGAACCTCTGTACCGTCAGCCTTGACAAGGGCGATGTCCTTATTGTTCCATCCGCCTACACCGATGTAATCGCACAAGAGCCACTTGCTGTCAGGGCTCCAGCTGAAGTTTACATCGCCATCTGAGTAGCTGTAGTTATATTTTCCGTCAAGGGCAGTAGTAATCTTGCCCGACTTGATGTCAACCACGCGTAGGGTAGTGCGGTTCTCAAGATAAGCCACCTTCTTTCCGTCAGGCGAAACCTGTGGTTGGAAAGATGTCTGGTTGTTCTTGATGATGTTCTCTTCCTTTATTGACTTGGCACGAGTGAAGCTTGTACCGTCCTTGTCCTCTATGCTTGACTGGTAAATCTGCCAAAGTCCTCCACGCTCGCTGTCATAGATGACGCTCTTGCCGTCTGGGGCAAAGCATACGTTGCGTTCCTGTCCCGGAGTGTCGGTAATCTGACGAGTCGTGTTGTAGTCAACAGATGTCACATACACGTCACCATGGAGCACGATGGCAAGTTCCTTGCCGTTAGGGCTGATTGCAAAGTCGCCCACGCCGCTTGTAAGCGTCTGGCGGATAAGGTTCTTAATCGTGCAATCTGTTGAAACTGTCACGTCGAGCTTCTTTGGCTGCTCACCCTCACGCATGGTGTAAAGCTCTCCATTGTATGAGAAACAGAACACGCCATCGTTTGAACGAGTGAGGAAGCGCATTGGGTGGTTCTTGAACGATGTGAGGGCTGTAGCTGCATTGGCTCCAACCTTACGCTTGTAGAGATTGAACGAACCAGATTCTTCGCTCAGGTAGTAGAATGTATCGTTTTCGCCCCATACAGGTTCGCGGTCTTCACCCTTGAACTGTGTGAGTTTCGTATATTTGTTCTCAGCCTTGTTCCATGCCCAGATGTCGCGGGTGATGCTACTTGTGTGGTGTTTGCGCCACTTGTCCTCATAACCCTTTTTATCATTATAGAGCCATGTCTTTCCGTCCTTGCTGATGGAGATATGTTCCATAGGAAGTGAGGAAATCATCTGTGGACGACCGCTGGCAGCCACACCCTGAGCAAAAGGTATGTTCGCCTCATAGACCTGAGGAAATTGTCCGCTTGGGAACTGCATACTCTTTACTGAAGGCATCACGTTGGCGGTATAGAGAATCCTGTCGTTACCGTTGAAGGCAATAGGTGTCTCGCTCTGTACAGAAGAAGTCACGCGAACAGGCTTGCCGCCGTTTGCAGGAACGGCATAGATGTCCATGTGACCATCCCTGTCACTCGCAAAGGCTATGTGCTTGCCATCTGGACTCCATACAGGAGCCGTGTCGTATGCGGAATTGGTTGTTAATTGACGTGCTTCACCACCTTTTGCACTAACAGTGAAAAGGTCGCCTTGATAACAGAAGACAATCGTTTTTCCGTCTGGTGAAATGGCTGACTGTCTGAGCCATAATGGGGTTTCTGCGTTTGTGGCAGAAGAACAAATCAAAGCCATTGCAGCAATGATTGTCTTTGGAGCAAAATTCATTTTCTTTTAGGATTTTATTATTTCATTTTTAGGAAATAAATTCACACACAGATTAAAGGTTTCCCTTCTTCTCTGTTTTGGTTGCAAATTTAACGAATATATTTTTCTCCACAATATTATTCTAAATTTTTTATATATAATTTGATACTTTTATTTCTTTTAATCAGTTAGTTTTCTCTTACCATCTCTTACCATTCTCTACAGATTTGTAGGGAAACATAAGGGAAAAGCAATGCGGATGCATGATAAGAATCAAATCCTGCGTACATTTCCGCCTTTTTGCTTCATCTTCAATCCTTCGCTAACCTTTCGTGAGCCCTTCGTAATTTTCTCGTGAATCTTTCAAAGTACATATAGGACAATTTCTGCAATTCCTTATTTGTCTTTATTATTGTTAAAATAGCATATATTTACATAAAGAATGGTAAAAACAATATAGTTAAATGATATGAACATAATAAGTCGAGGTATATAGGGAAGCATTACCCTTTACCTCGGCTTTTTTTATGATTATATATATGATTTGCTAAATTAAATATTTAATTTTTATATAATGTTGGCATATTTACTTATTTATTTGTATTTACCTCCCTAAATCTCAATTTGCGCTTTTTTTGCACATAAAAGTCTCGAAATTGTTTTGAAAAAACACAATATGTGTGTTAATTTGCATGCAAATACTTAATACCGAGCACTTCCCAGCTCTTAACTATAACCCGTGTCAGGCGTGGGAAGCACCTGCACCGTAAAAACAAGACAATCATGAAAGCATTAAAAGTTTATTTGATTCTATTTTCTTTCCTTTTCTCCCTTAGTGGATTTGCATTTGATTTTGAAAAGGACGGAATCTACTACAACATCCTTAGTGAAGACGACAAGACTGCTGAAGTAACATCTGGTGACGTTGCCTATACAGGAGATATCGTAATACCATCCGAAGTTAATGGCTATTCCGTTACGGAAATCGGAGAATACGCTTTTGATTCCTCCACTATTACATCCGTTAGTATTCCAACGACAGTTAAAAGGATTATGAAAGATGCATTTCTCCTTTGTAATAATCTGACTTCTGTTGTTATTCAATCTACTCAAACAGTCATTATTGGATCTTTAGCATTCAGCAGTTGCGAGAACCTGACCACACTTACAATCTATGGTGAGGTAAAGTCTATTGGTTCTTTTGCATTCCGAGGTTGCACTTCGCTTAAAGATATTTATTTGTATGCAAGAACTGTTAATGAAAATTTAGACATATCGTCTGGAGCATTTATTAATGTTTCAAAAGAAATTAAAACTCATGTGTATAAAGGGATGGAGGAGACTTATCGGCATTATTCACATAGGTACAGTTTCCCAAATTTAGTAGGCGATTTAATATTTACAGTTCATGATGGCGAAGTTTATACAGATACCATCACTCAGAAATTTGTAGAAATAGAATATGTCCGTAATTTTGAGAATACCAAATGGCAACCTTTATACGTACCATTTGATATAAATTATCTGGATGTTAAGGATGAATTTGAAATTGCAAAGATTGAAAATGTCAATATTTCATTACGAAGAATTCATCCAACGGGGATAGATGAGAATAAATTAACCCTATGTGTTTCATGCAAATTATTAGACAAGGAAAAAAATAATGAAGCATGGCGTAATCGTCCATATTTAATCAAACCGAAAAAAACAGGAACGATAAATGCATCATTGGTAGGACAATTTTTAGTCAAATATAAGGAGGTTACAGATGACGAATGGAAAGAAAGAGTTGATTCTTTAGGCGTGACCATTTATCCTTCCAGTGAAGATACTATTTCTCGCATGATAGTAAAAGACGACAATGTTGTTTTCAAGGGAACTTATAGTGGAGTCAGTGCAGCAGACATGGTTGCGAACAACTATTTAACTTTGAAAGATAGTAAGATATGTGTTCCTGCTGAAGACATGGATGCTCTTTCTCCTATGCGCTGGTACATGTCTTTTGAGAACAAAAGCTCAGAAATTGGATATGTAATGTTCTTCATCCATGATGCAGAAGGCAATACTGTTGATTATTTTGAGAGTAAGATTTTATCTGATGACAATACAACCGGTATTTCAGAAACGGTATCCCAGGCTACATCCATATCTGACATCTCCACTCTTGATGGACGTAAGACAGATGGTAAGAACCTGAAGTCTGGCATTTACATCAAGAATGGCAAGAAGTATATAGTTAAGTAAAATTGAGAAGAACTTTTTAAATATAAATATAAAAAGTCGAGGTACATTTATAAGTTAAACTCCGTACCTCGGCTTTTTTATGATAGAATAAATAATTCTCCTAAAATAATAGGGTAATTTGTTTTGTTTACAATTAAACATAATCGTGATTATCGTATAATAATCAACAAGTAGATTTTTCTATAATTTTATAAATTTTCGTTCAAAAAGTCTCTATTACTTTGTTATCATAACCACAAAAAAGTATATCTTTGCAGCAAGGAAAGACGAAAAACAATGGAAGTAAACATACAGACAACGGCGGATGGCAGTCAAACGCTCTTTGTACCAGAACTTGACGAGCATTACCATTCCATCAAGGGTGCTCTTACGGAGTCGTTGCACATTTTTATATATACTGGGCTTAACGTATGTCATGCTGTTGAACCTCGTGTTCTCGAAATCGGTTTCGGCACGGGTCTCAACGCATTCCTTACATTGGTTGAAGCAGATAAAGGTCGTAAGGTTCACTTCACCTCACTTGAGAAATATCCACTACCAATGGACATTATCAGCAAGATGGAATACGCAAAGTTCGTGGATGAACAATATGCCCCTCAATATAATGCGATTCATCAAGCGCCTTGGAACGTATGGTGTGACATTACGTCACTTTTCCGATTAAGGAAGATGGAGACAGACCTAACCGCCCTACCGCTCAAGGAGAAATATGACGTAGTATATTTTGATGCTTTTGCACCAGAAAAACAACCTGAGATGTGGACACAGGAAATTATCCAGCATATCTACGAACATTTGGACGAAGGAGGCATATTCGTTACATATTGTGCCAAAGGCTGTGTGAGACGAATGCTCCAATCAGCAGGCTTCACTGTCGAACGACTTGCAGGACCGCCAAATGGCAAGCGAGAGATACTGAGAGGAGTTAAATTAATTAATAATTAATAATTCACAATTCAAAATTTATAAAGAAGAACTCAACATATGATTTCGATGCTCGCAAACGCCAGATGAGCATAGAATTAGATTAAGGAAAATAACTTATTAAAATGAAACAGATTCTTTCATTCCTGCGTGATTTGCAGAACAACAATAATAAGGAATGGTTTACTGCCAACAAGGCACGATACCAAGAAGTACAGAAACATTGGAACGATTTCTGCCTTGAGTTGATTAACGAAGTCGGGAAGTTCGACCATACAGTTGCAAACCTTACGCTACGCGACTGTACGTACAGGATTTATCGTGACACACGATTCTCCAATGACAAGACACCATACAAGACACATTTCGGAGTGTTCCTTTGTCCCGGGGGAAAGAAGTCGATGCATGCTGGTTATTACTTCCACGTAGGAACTGGCAATGGCAACAGCTATCCTTATGCCCACATGCTTGCTTCTGGTAATTACTGCTACGATAAGCGAACGGTCAATATGTTGCGTGAAGACATAAGTTTCGAGTGGGATTCTTTCAATAACGACGTACTTGGAAGTGCAGCTCCATGTTTCAAGGTAGATATGGACGGTGCTCTCAAGAAAGTTCCGAAGGAATATCCTGCCGATGCACCGTATGCCGACTGGATGCGTCTGAAGAGCTACTGTCTGTTCACTAATGTGGATGATGATTTTATCCTCCAACCTAATCTTGCCATACGGGTGGCTGCACTCTTCAAGACAACAAAACCATTCAACGATTTCATCAACCGTGCCGTTGATTTCGAGGAAGAATGATAATTATTCAAGTTACTTAAAATCATTCAATATTGTTTTGCGTCGAGTAACACTCTTCATTATTATTCAAGAAACATATGAAACAGTCAAAGTGACAAATTTACACTGACGTGCCAAATATGGTTACTATTTTTAAGGTATAAGTGCAAAAATATAATATTTCACAACTTTTTTGATAAATATTGTTCCTTATTGAATAATTATTATTACCTTTGCAACTGCAACAAAATAAACACATAATAATAATGGAGAGCAATTACATAATCCAGGAAATAACTCCGTTACAGGAAAATGACTGTTTCTACTTGGCAGAACGGGTAAAGGACAGTTTTACTTATCCCCTTCATAAGCACGAAGTACTTGAGTTGAATTTCATCGAAAACGGGAATGGTGCTAAGCGTATTGTCGGAGACTCTATAGAGATTCTCGACAAGTATGATCTTGTGCTAATAGGTGCGGGGTTAGAGCATGGTTGGGAACAATACGATTGTACGATGAAAGAGGTTCACGAGATCATGATTCAGTTCCCGTCCAATCTCCTCAGCAACTCTCTTCTTCAAAAGAATCAGATGTCAAGTTTGCGCAAGCTCATGGAGAATGCCAAGCGTGGTGTGTCATTTGGTCAGAAGGGATGCAAAAATATGAAGGCTAAGATTCTTGAGATTATGAATACTCAGGCAGGTTTCTACCGTGTTCTCAAGTTGTATGAGATACTCTACGAGCTGTCACTACAAACAGATCAACATGTACTTGCTTCCGATTCCTTCGCCCACACACGTATTGACGACAGCGATAGCCGTCGCGTAAGGAAAGTGAAGGAATATATTGAGCGCGAATACAAGAACGACGTTTCTCTCCCTACCCTTGCCTCACTTGCAGGAATGACTCCAACGTCATTCAGCCGATTCTTCAAGGTGCGCACAGGCAAGAGTCTCTCCGACTATATCATCGACATACGTCTCGGTCATGCTTCACGCCACCTTGCCGATAGCAAGATGTCAATTGTTGAGATTTGCTACGACAGCGGATTTAATAATGTGTCAAATTTCAACCGTATCTTCAAGAAGAAGAAGGGATGCACTCCAAGTACTTTCCGTGAGAACTATCACAATATTCTTAAGCAACACGTCCTCAATGAGTCCTCAATAAAGGACAAGGACCACTGTCATAAGAAGAAGGAAATTGTCTGATGACTTACTACCCTGCTGGTAAAACATCACACGAAAACTACGGTCTTGTCAAGAACGAAGAATAGGAACACGAAGTTTTTTTTCAAAAATAATCATTTTTTAACTTTCTCGGGAGAGAAAAATATCTCTCCCGAGAAAGTTTTTTGTTGTGTAATTACCCTATTTTATTGTTTTTGCTCAATTATTTCAACTATTTTTTCAGCAATGTCAAAATAGTATCATACATTGACAAAAAATCGATAAGTTAATTTATATTAAATATATACTTTTGCAATCGAAAGTGATGAGTTACTCGTCACAAAGGTAATGAACAAGATGATACCCTATAATCATGTTGAAAACTACCTAATAAGATGGTACGTTCTGAAGAAAACTAATCACATCCAAGGAACAAACCAAATCAACTAACAAAAAACGTCCAGTAATGGACATAGAGATAACAAACCAATTAACTAATTCTTAACCAATTCAAACATCATTAACCATGAAGGCGAAAAAAACTTTTCAAATTAAGATGGTTTTGATTGCACTATTTACGCTCTTCTCCGTAAATATCTTTGCGCAGCACACCGTTACGGGTACTGTCCTGGATGATTTAGGCGAGAGTGCAGTTGGTGTGACAATCCGAGAAAAAGGTACAAGCAACGGTGCAGCAACAGACATCAATGGTAAGTTTACCATTACTGTTTCCAATCCGAGTGCAGTACTTCAAGTAAGCAGCATTGGTTTTACAACACAGGAAATCAAGGTTGCAGGTAAGAAAACCCTTGTAATCAGATTAGTGGAGGATCGTAAGCTTCTCAACGAGACCGTAGTCGTAGGTTACGGTACAATGAGAAAGAGCGACATCTCTGGTGCATCTGTAACAGTAGGTGAAGATGTCCTCAAGACAAGCCTTATCACATCTTTTGACCAGGCTTTGCAAGGTCAGGTTGCAGGTATTGAGACTGTACAGACTTCTGGACAGCCTGGTTCTGCATCATCTGTTCGTGTACGTGGTCTTGCCACAATCAATGCTGGTACAGAGCCACTTTATGTAATTGATGGAGTACAGGTACAAGCAAGTGCTGTTAATGGCGGAAATAGTGGTGCGTCACACGGTCTTGGTGATAAACTTGGTAATGGCGACGTTTCTGTCATTTCTCCTCTTTCAACGATTGACCCAGCCGACATCGTAAGCATGGAAATCCTTAAGGATGCTTCTGCAACCGCTATTTATGGAGCAAAAGGCTCAAATGGCGTAATTTTGATTACAACAAAACATGGTAGAAAGGGTGAAACAAAGATTTCCTACAATGGTAACTTGAACATATCACGACAGTCAAAGCGTCTTGATATGATGAACTTGCGTGAGTATGCAGGGTACTACAATTCTTTGGTAAATGAGGGGTTAATTAGTGACCCTAATCCTCAGTTTGCAGATCCAAGCATTCTTGGACATGGAACAGACTGGCAGGATGCAATATTCCAGACAGCACTTCAGCATAGCCATCAGGTAAGTATTCAAGGTGGTAGCGAAAATACAGTATTTTCTGTGTCTGGTTCTTATATGAATCAGGAGGGAACAATCAAGGGAACATCCTTTGACCGTATGTCTGTTCGTGCAAACCTTGATTCAAAAATTAACAACTGGGCAAAACTCGGATTTAATGTTGCATATACAAACACAAATGATGACCTTAAGTTGGTAGATTCAAATGAAGGTCTTCTCTATTACACTCTTACAGCACTTCCATCTCTTCCTATTTACAACATAGATGGTGGATTTAGTTCAATTGTACAAGAAGGTTATACAAGCCATAATCCAATAGCAGATGCTACTTATGACAAGAACTTGTTAAATCGTCAGAAATTGAATGGAAATATCTTTATGGACTTTGATATTATCAAGGGACTTACTTTCCACACAGAGGTCGGATATGATTTCAACTGGGAAACATCAAGTATGTTTCGTCCATCATTGAAAATAGGTACGTTTGCACGTGAAAGTAATGAATCTTCACTTTATAAGGGTTCAAGTAAGTATTGGGAAGTCAAGAACTATCTTACATATTCTAAGGAGTATCAGAAGCATCGTGGTTCTCTGATGGTTGGTAGTGAGGTTTCTGCATCTAAGTATAATCAGGTCAGAGCATTTAACACAGCTCTTCCTTCAAATGATGTTGAAAACCCATCGCTTGGAACTGGTACACCTGCATTTGATGTTCATTATGGTACAGGAGTTGCAAATGCTTCTTACTTTGCTCGTTTGACTTATAGCTATGATGAAAGATATAATTTAACATATACTTTCCGTCGTGATGCTTCATCAAACTTTGGACCAAATCATAGATGGGGAACATTTAATTCATTTGCTGCAAGTTGGAGATTCAACAACGAAGCATTCCTTGAAGGAACAGAAGACTGGCTCTCCAATGGTAAACTTAGAATTGGATGGGGACAAACAGGTAACTCTCAAATACCTTCATACGCTTGGGGTACTGCCATCTTAAAGATGGAAAGTGACCTTGGAATGGGCTATCGTATAAAAAACATTCAAAATCCTGATTTGCATTGGGAGACTCAGAACCAGTGGAATATAGGTCTTGACCTTGCATTCTTCGACAATAGATTGACATTCACAGGTGAATGGTACTATCGTGAAAGTAAGGATTTGTTGATGCCTCTTCAGGTTCCAAGCTATATGGGTATCAATGAAAACACAAATGCTTCTGTTCGTCTTGAAGCACCTTGGGGTAACTATGGAGATATTCGAAACACAGGTGTTGAGTTCACCATTGAGGGAAGACCATTCGTAGGAAAATTCCAATGGGATATTAATGCCAATCTCTCTGTCAACCGTAATAAACTCCTCAATCTTAGCAATGGCTCTGAAAATGCAAAAGTTGTAGGTTATGGACAGTGGAGCGACGTAATCACTATGACAGAAGTCGGTCAACCATTATATAATTTCTATGGCTTTGTAACTGATGGTGTATATACAAGCCTTGAGGACATCAAAAATTCACCAAAGCCAATGGATGCACCAGAAAATGGCATTTACAACCGTAATTCAACTGTATGGGTAGGTGATGTCAAGTACAAGGACATAAGCGGACCAGACGGAAAGCCAGATGGAGAAATTAATGATTATGATAGAACACATATTGGCTCCCCATTCCCAGACTTCACTTTTGGTCTGACAAACACATTCAGATATAAGAACTTTGACCTCAAGATATTTGTCTATGGTTCTGTTGGAGGAAAGATTCTTAACTACAACAAGATGTCAATTGGAAGCATGAAGAATGCCTATGCGAATCAGCTTACAGAGGTATCAAACCGTGCTCATCTCGCTTGCATAGACCCTTCAAAGGATTATAGCAATGGCGTGGATCGTGGTGATGGAACAATGGTTTATAATTGGTATGACGATATTTCAAATATCTATGTAACTAATCCTGATGCAACCATTCCACGTGCTAAGTTTGGAGACAGCAATAACACAAGAATGAGTGACCGTTATCTTGAGGATGCTACTTATGTACGTCTTAAGAACATCTCTCTTGGTTATACCTTCCCTAAGTCAATGTTAAAGAACACTCCAATCGAATCTCTCAGGATTTCTGCAAACATACAAAACCTTTGGACAATATCCAACTATAGTGGCTATGACCCAGAGGTTGGTAGGAGTACGACAAGTAAATATGTTTACAATTGTGATAACGGACGTTATCCAAACCCTACAACATATTCATTCGGAGTTAACGTAACTTTCTAAAATAAGCAATAACATGAAACTAAATTATATAAAGTCAATTGCATTTGCATCTTTCATTGGCTTGGGACTTACTTCATGTGAAGATTTCCTTAACAGACCAAGTGAAGATACATATAATGCTGGTAACTTCTACCAAACCGATGCCCAATGTATCGGTGGAGTAAACTATTTGAGCAATGCGCCATGGTATGATTTCCAGAGAGGATTCATTTTGGTGGGTGAAGGACTCAGCGGTAACTATATTCAAGGCTCAATGAGTCCGGACTACATAGAGTTCTCTCTTACTGGTACAAATGAGAATCTTATAAAGATGTCAGCTTCGCTTTGGAGCGTTATTGCTCACTCAAATGAAGTGTATAACAATATAAAGGGTGCAAGTGCTTCACAGGCAGTAAAGAATCAATGTATGGGTGAGTGTCTTACATGGAAGGCTTTGTCTTACTTCTTCCTTGTCCGTTCATTTGGTGAAGTTCCTATCATTCACGATACTTCAAGTACTCTTAACGATGGTAGTTACAATACCGTTCATAAGGCTAAGAGGGCAGATGTATATGAATATATCATCATGACTCTTGAGAAGGCTATTGAGTTGCTCCCAGAAAAGAGCGACAAAGGTCGTCTTGACAGATATAGCGCAAAAGGACTTCTTGCAAAGGTTTATCTCACTAAGGCTGGAGTCAGCGGTAAATACGACAAGGCAGACCTCGACAAGGCTGCTGAGATTGCTCGCGATGTGATTCAGAACTCTTCTTTCATCCTTGAAGAGAACTACGAAGATATCTTCCTTCTTAAGAACCGATTCACACGTGAGGGTATGATTGTATGGCGTTGGACAGCCAACGGTGCAAACTGGACTCGTCAGAACTCTCTCCAGTCAGATTTAGGTTTGATTGGATTTGATAACTTTGCTGCTTGCTGGGGTGACTGGGGTGGCTTCACGCCAGACTGTCAGAAGGCTTTCGGTGTTGACCTTGTAAATAATCAGCCAAACAGCTGGATAAACAATGTCGATACTCGTCTCCATGCTACTATGATGCTTCCAGGATTCAAGTATGACCAGTTCTTGCAGGACAAGGGTGGCTTTGACTATCTGAAGTATCTCTACACACAAAGTCCTAACTCTGGTGTTCAGTCTGTAACAGGCTCTAACACGGTTAAACATATATATGGTGATACTTACGACCATATGCAGGGTGCGGGATGCTCAGATGCTCGTATGGCAAGTAGCGTTCCTACATTTGTCCTTCGTTTCAGCGATATGTATCTTATCCTTGCAGAGGCTAAACTGCTTGCAGAGAACCTCACAAGCCCTCTTACAGCAACAACAACTGACGCAGAGGCTATAGATGCATTCTATACTGTCCGTAAGCGTGCCATCAAGAGCGCAACTCGTCCAAGTTCAATCTCATTCGAGGATATCTGGAAGGAGCGCAGACTTGAGTTCTGTATGGAAGGTGACCGCTGGTATGACTATGTACGTCTCAGCTATGTTGAGCCAGAGTTCTGTGTTAAGGAACTTGAAGCACAGGACCGTTGGGAGATATGGAACATCGCACCTCTGTACGAGACATACTTCAAGACAGGTACTTGGGATGCAGGGGCTGCCAACACTCAGTATCAGGAGGAGACTCACACAAAGATTGTGTGCAGCAAGCTGATGAAGAAGGATCCTGACTCTGGAAAGGAGTACTTCATCATTCCTCCATACGCTGATGACGTTGCATTCAATCCTAATCTTGCGTTGACAGCAGATGCAGAACACGTAGATGTCCGCAACACTTATTCTTACTAATCTTTTATAAAATAAGACAAATGAAATATACAAAATATTTATATGGCTTAATGTTTGCTTCCATCGCATTTGCAGGGCTTTCATCTTGTTCGGATGAACCTCACAAGTACGAGATTGCAGACGGACTGCCTTCAGTTGATTACATCAGATGTCTGTCAACTGAAGTGAAGTCAGCAAAGGATGCAGAGGATGTTGTATATACAAACGGTCAGTTTGTGACAAGTGCAAATCCTGAAAGTATGCTTTGCATAGTAGGTAACAATCTCCGTTCTATCGTTAAGATGTTCTTTAACGATAAGGAGGCAATTCTTAATACAAGTCTTATTACAGACAACACACTTATCGTAACAGTACCTAAGTCTGTTCCAAGTAATGTGACAAATAAGATTTATATGATTACGCAGGGCAATGATACTGTCACATACGATTTCAATGTGATTATTGATGCTCCTATCGTAAACTCCATGTCTTGCGAGTATGCTAATATTGGTGATGAGATTGTTCTCAATGGTCAGTATATGATTGACGACCCAGGCACTCCTCTTACAGTTGAGTTTACGGGTGCAGGCGGTTCAAAGATTCCTGCAAAGATTAAGTCTATTGCTGACGACTATACTTCGCTCACTTGCGTTGTACCTGAGGGAGCAGAGGAGGGACCTATCACAGTTTCTTCTATCTATGGAGATACCGAGACTGTATTCCACTATCTTGACTCTCGTGGCATGATGTTCGAGTTCGATGGCAAGACTGGTCTTGGCAACCACGGATGGCACAATATGGCTATCGTTGCAGATGAGAACTCACTCCGCGATGGTAATCACTATCTCCAGCTTGGTGATGGTAGCGACGGTGGTCTTCTTGATGAGGATGGCGGATGGAATGACTCACAGTTCTCATTCGAGTATTGGTGTGGTTCATGGGATGATCCTCAGAATTTCACTTCTGGTGATGGTATTGCACTCTTCAACCTTGTTGACTTCTCCGATGCAGCTAACATGACACTCAAGTTCGAGATGCAGATTCCAAAGGATAACCCTTGGTGTTCTGCTGCTATGCAGCTTATCTTCGCAGGAACAAATGCTGTAACTATCAGTGGCAATGGAGGCTATCCTGCTGCAAACAACACGTTCTTCCGTACTAAGGCAGATGGTGGCTTTGATCTTCCACGTGCTCTCTATCGTCCATGGACAGAAACTGGTTCATACGATACAGGTGGCAAGTGGGTAACAGTATCTATTCCTATAGCTTCATCATTCACATTCAACTTCGATGGTTCTGGCCTTGACTACAACCTTAAGCCAGAAGACTTTGCAAGCTTCACAATGTTTGTGACTGGTGGTGGTGTGAAGGGTACAGAATGTCATCCAATCATCCGAATTGATAATATTCGTGTGATACCTAATAAGTAACTTTTGAGGAGTCAAAAGGAGTAAATGCGGGGCATTCCCTTTTACTCCTTGAACTCCGAAACAAAAATAAATAAATAGCATGAAGAAGTTTTTAAATATATTTGCTGTGTTGATGACTGTACTTATCGGTACTTCATTGACATCATGCAGCGACGATGACCTCAAGACTGGTCAGTACGGAGGCGGCGTACAGTTGAATGTATTCGGTCCAAGTCCAGTGATGCGTGGAGGTACACTTCGTTTCATAGGTAGTAACCTTGACCAGATAAACCAGGTTCTCATTCCGGGTGTCTCTCCTATCACTAATATTGAGGTGGTAAGGTCTGGTGTTCCAAGTGAGATTCGTGTAACCGTGCCAAAGGATGGTCCTGAGCCGGGCATCGTGACTCTCGTCACAAAGACAGACCAGACAATCAAGACACTCACTCCGCTTGCTTATAGCGAGCCAATCGAGATTGAAGGTTTCACTCCTGCTTCTGCAATGCCGGGTGAGGAAATCACAATCAAGGGTGACTATCTCAACCTCATCCACATGATTGAGTTTGCTGATGGTGTGTTTGTGTCAGAGAAGGCATTCAAGTCACATGACCGCTACCACATTACAGTCGTTGTTCCAGAAGAAGCAAAGACAGGAAAGCTCGGTCTCTATGACCTCGATATCTCTGACAGTGAGAACGCTTCAACAGATGTTTCTTACAATATCATCATGACAGAAGAGGCTCTCAACGTAGGTACTCCTACAATCACAAGCCTTGCTTCTCCACGTACAGCCAATGCTGAGGCTAACGAGACTATCGTTGCTAAGGCTGGCGAAACAGTAACAGTCAAGGGTGAGTACTTCAACCTCGTTGCTGCTGCATTGGTAGGCGAAGGTGAGAATGTGGTAAAAATTGAGGACTTTACAGTTTCTGAGGACAACAACACTATTACGTTTACTCTTCCAGCAGAAGCTCCATCTGGTGACATCGTTCTCGTATGCCGCTCTACAGTTGAGATTCCTGTTGGTAAGCTTACTACAGTCAAGCCTTCTGAACTCAAGGTTAATCCTACTCCTGTAAAGAATGGTACTGAACTTACTATCACAGGTAAGGACCTCGACCTCGTTAAGTCAGTGCTCTTCCCTAACGCAGATGCTGTTGACGTTACTGCTGCCGAGGATAAGATTGCTGTAACAGTTCCAGAGACTGCACAGGAAGGTGACCTCACACTCAACATGGCAAATGGTGAGTCTGTAACAGTTGCTTACACTCTTGTTAAGCCAGAGTTTATTGCATACTCAACAGCAAGTGCATCTGCTGGAGGCGTACTTTCTATCGCTGGTAAAGACCTTGACCTCGTTAAGAGTGTTACATTCACAGAGGCTGAGCCTGTAGAAGTAGATGCAAAGGAAACTCTCATCAACGTAAGAGTTCCTATGGAGGCAAAGACTGGTGTCGTAACACTCAACCTCAAGAATGGTACTACTGTAGAGATTGCTTCAATCAACATCGTTGAGGCAGTATTCTGTTACGCTAAGTCTCTCCCATCTGAGGAAGAAGAGATACATGCAGGTCAGACTATTACTCTCACAGTTGCTAATTCAGACGTATTCCAGTATGTAGAGGTAAATGGCACAAAGGTTCAGCACATCCTTCAGGGTGACCGTCTCATCATTGCAATTCCTGATAATGCTAAGGCTGGTGCACAGTTCAAGCTCGTTTCTTCAAATGGTGAAATATCATACATCATTAATGTCATTCCTAACACTGAAATCAAGACTGTCATCTGGCAGGGTCTTCACAGTGCAGGAGGATGGGCAAACGGATTCCAGGCACTTGCATGGGGAGGTTACGACTGGTCAACAGTAACTCCGGGAACAGAACTTGTAATCAACTTCACAGTTGACCCAGATAAGGAGTATGGTTGTCAGATTCGTTTCGGTAACGGTAGCTGGGCTGCTCTCCCTGGTACTAAGCAGTTGGAAGGTGCAGATGGTGATGGTAACATCTCTATGGCAGACGATGCTAAGGAATATCACCTTGTCCTCACTCAGGAGATGATTGATGAATTGCAGGCTAATGGCGGTCTCGTTATCTGCGGTGCCTGGTTCATACTTAACAAGATTTCTCTCGTTGAGCACATCTCACTTGAAGAGACAATCTGGGAAGGAAACCATAGTGCAGGAGGATGGGCTAACGGATTCCAAGCTCTTGCTTGGGGTGGCTTCGACTGGTCAACAGTCAAGGCTGGCAAGACTCTCATCGTTCACTTCACAGTTGACCCTGCCAAGGAATATGGTTGCCAGATTCGCTTTGGTAATGGTAGCTGGAACGCACTTCCAGGTACTAAGCAGTTGGAAGGCGCTGATGGTGATGGTAACATCTCAATGGCAGATGACGCTAAGGAGTATCGCCTCACACTCACTCAGGAAATGATTGACGAGATGGTTGCAAATGGCGGACTTGTTATCTGCGGTGCTTGGTTCATCCTCACAAAGGTAGGTATTGAGTAAAGAATCTTTTTTAACAAATATGAAACATAAGGGGAGCACATCATTGCGCTCCCCTTTGTTATGTTTTTTAGCCATTGACCATTCTCGGGTTAATATTCCCATCTTTTCGTATAAGCGCAAAAACATTGCTGTGGCATTGTCTAATTTTGTTGAGGAATAATGATAATACGATAAAAAAGTACCATCATTTGCAAAAAAATAAAGATGGTGAAGCAAATAAATATAGTATATTTGCACCATTCAAACAAAAAATCACAATCATGAAAGCATTGAAATCATTTTCAACACTATTACTTGCGGGGATGCTTGTATCAATATCTTCCTGTAAAGATGGAACGAAAGCGTCTGACCCATTAGCAGATAGCGGAAGGACGGAACGTACAGAAAATCTTTTGGCAAACATGGATTCTCTGTCAAGGATTGGGTATATGTTCGGTCATCATGACGACACAGTGTATGGTATAGGATGGGTAGGTGACAGCGCAGCCTCTGATGTTAAAAGCGTGTGCAACGACTATCCTGCTGTCATCGGATTTGATATTGCCAATATAGAGTTAGGTGATTCAGTGAACATCGATGGCGTATCATTCGACAAGATACGTGAGGAGGTAATCAACCAGTACAATCGTGGTGGTGTTGTTACAATCAGTTGGCATGCAAATAATCCAAGTACCACGGCAAATGCATGGGTGAAGGATGCCAACAACCCTACTTCTGAGGAAAAGCAGACAGTAGCGTCTATTCTTGAAGGTGGCAAGAATCATGATAAGTTTGTCGGGTGGCTGAAGAACGTATCCACATTCCTTAACTCCCTCGAAACACCTTATGGAGTGCGAGTGCCAGTCATCTTCCGTCCTTGGCACGAGAACACAGGTTCTTGGTTCTGGTGGGGAAAGGCAGAGTGTACTCCGGAGCAGTTTAAGGCTCTGTGGGTAATGACTATTGAACAACTGAAGAATAATGACGTGGTAAATGCGTTATACGCTTATTCACCAGGTGGAGAAGAGACGCCATCAGATAGTCACTATATGGAGAGATACCCGGGTGACGAATATGTAGATGTCCTCGGACTTGACATCTACTGCATGGCAGAAAGTTCAGACGACACACTTTCTATAGCAGCATTTGCCGAGAACCTTGACAAGAATCTTGATGTAGTATGTAAACTTGGACTGGAACACAATAAGGTTGTTGCACTTACGGAAACAGGCTTCGAGGGAATAAAGACTACTAATTGGTGGACTGCGACCCTTGCGCCAGTACTCGACAAGCATAATATTGCATACGCATACGTTTGGCGTAATGCACATGACAAAGTGAACCACTTCTATGCTCCTTATCCAGGACAGAAGAGTGCATCCGATTTTGTGTCATTCTACAATCTGCCAAAGACATTATTTGCGCATGACTTAAATGGCATGTATCTGAAGAATTGATTCTTTCTGTCGTTGCGGAAAAACTTTAGAAACGAAAATTAAAGAAAACTATTTTCAACACAGAGAGCACAAAGGGCACTGAGAAGAAACAAAAGAGCCTCTATATTTCTCAGAAAAAAACTCTGAGTACTCCGTGTCCTCTGTGTTTTAAAATATTGTTTTTCTCTGTTTTTCCTTCGTCCGCGCCTCTGGCGCGACAACTTTTCCGCAAGAACTAAAAAACATAAAAACTCAATAACTTAAAAACTTACAATATGAACAAACTAACCAGAAACCTTTTGAGCATATTTGCTCTTATATCAAGCTTATTCATCGCTTCGTCATGTGGTGATGACAGTACGGAGGATGCCCCTACTGGTATGCAGGCAACAATCGTGACACGTTCAAGCAGCATAAAAGAAGGTGCAGAAGTTGATGCTGCTACCGTAACAAAGATTACCATAAGCTACAACACTACTGTGACACAGTTGGCAGATGCCAACATCACACTCAATGGCGTGAAGGTTGTAGGACAAAAAGGGGCTACAACCGCTATGGATATGGATATTGCTGTTACGCTGGAGGATGGTAAGGAATACACCCTTATTATTCCAGAGGGAAGTGTTGTCGCAACCAATGATGCCAACCGTACAGCACCAGAGTTTGTGCTTCACTTCAAGACAAAGAAGAGCCTCGAAGACTCTCTCCCTGATAATGAGGCAATGGCTGTGACAAGGAAGCTTGGCTTTGGATGGAACCTTGGCAATCATTTTGACTCTCACAACGATGGAAAGAAAGTGCCAGAAAGTTGGGGCTCTTGGTGGGACCATGCCACTCCTACAGAGGCACTTTACCAGAACCTTGCAAAGGCAGGGGTAAAGACCGTCCGCATCCCGGTGACATGGGGACCATGGCAGGGCACAGCTCCTGAATATCTGATAGAGGACTCATATATGTCACTTGTTAAGAACAATGTACTCTGGGCTAAGGCTGCAGGTCTTAACGTAGTCCTTAACACTCACCATGATGAGTACTGGCAGGATGCTTATTCTGCATCAAGCAACACAGAAACAAATGAGGAAATCAAGGCTCGTATAGTTGCCACATGGAAACAGATTGCAGAAACATTCAAGGATGAGGACGACTATCTTATCCTTGAAACATTCAATGAATTGAATCATAATTGGGCTGCACCTACCAATGGCGAGCTAAAGATTATGAACGAATGGAATCAGCTTGTCGTCAACACCATACGCGAGACTGGAGGAAAAAATGCTACACGCTGGATTGCCGTGCCAAGTTATCAGGCAAGTCCGACATACGCTCTCGACTCTCGCTTCGTGATTCCTGCAGATAATGCAAACAAGCTTATTGTTGCCGTTCATTGCTACGACCCATATAACTTCACCCTCGCTGAGAATTTGGTGGAAACATGGGGACACAACGCAGGAAATAGCTATGATGAGAAGAACATTACAGACCTGCTCAGCAAGTTGAAAGCACAGTTCATAGAAAAGAACATCCCATGCTATCTTGGTGAGATTGGTTGTTCACGTCACACCACTGACCTCGGTAATGCGTGCCGCGACTATTATTTCGAATACTTCTGTCGTGCAGCACATTATGCAGGACTTGCCGTTACACTTTGGGACAATTTCAGTCCAGGAGACGGTGCTGAGCATCATGCCTATATCTCACATAATGATGGTTCATGGATGAATGATAGTGAGGAATTGGTCAAGACTATGATTAAGGCTGCCACAAGTACAGACCCAACATACACATTGGAGTCTATCTACAATCGCGCACCAAAGAAATAAACAGCAATCAGAGTTAGTCGGTAATCATAATGTAGTTACCGACTAACTCCATTTTATTTACTTAAACAGTATATGCCTCTACTCACTTGCAGAGGTGCATTTAAACATTATTCCAAATAAAATTCGTAGATTTGCACTGATTGTTTTAACTTTTAATTCAAAAAAAGGATGGAAGCTTCACCATATTACAGTCAGTTGATTGATGCACTTGACGCTAATGGTTCACAGAATGAACCGATAAAAGTCAGGTATGCAGAACTGTACCGTATCCTTAACGAGATGATGAATGAGATAACAGAGCGCACCGGACTTGTGTTCTCTGGTCCCTTTGCACGTCTCACCTATCTTGTGAGGGAATATGGCGTGGAGCACGAATTGTATAAGCGTATCAACAGTTTCCGTTCTTTGTGCAAATCTTTACAGACAGCTGATGTCAAGCAGTTAGAGGCTCACTACAAGTATGATGCAAAGGCACTTACAGACTTCATCTGTGCTGTAACAGGGGATGCCATTCCTGCGGAGTTATCGACCAAGCTTCCGCGTAGCGTTAAGGTGTGGAAGACGGTTCGTATGGCTCTGCCATATATGCGTGTGGTAGTGGATAGCTGGGATGACACACATATTCTTGCTACAGCGGAGGATGCGGAAGAGGACATCATTCGTATCAATTATGCAAAGCCAAACTTGATGGGCGACTGGTCGTACATTCGTGGTTTACTGAGCAAGGGGGCACAACTTAATATCATTCATCCTGCAAAGGTAAAGGACGAGTATCTGCCTGAACTTATCATCTTTGAACCAGATTATCTTATAGATATTTCGTCCATAGCATCATGCTTCAAGGAATATGGTGTTACACCTTTCACGTTTCTATTGAACAGATTCAAGAAATCAGCAAATACCAAGGCTATACTTGTGGGTAACATAGCCGGACAGATGCTTGATGAGGAGATTAACAACCCGAAAGCAACTACGTACAAGGACTCTGCTATCACGTTCTTCCGCAACAACTCGCTTTCTATAGTAACCTGTCAGGACTCCATGGCGACATTCCACGAGGATGCTAAGGTGCAGCAGGATAATATACGTAACATAGTAGATAAGGCTCAGAAAATAGACCATTTCTTTGAACTCGACAAATTGGTTGTTGAGCCATCTTTCTTCTGTGAGATGCTTGGAATACAAGGACGTATGGACTTGCTTCACACGGAATACAAGGTGTTGCTTGAACAGAAGTCGGGTAAGCGTGCCTTTATGAGTAACGCCCATCAGGAGCCTCACTATGTGCAGATGCTCCTTTATCTGGCTTTACTCCATTACAATTTCGGAATATACAACGAGGAGGTGTCATGTTACCTACTCTACTCCAAATATCCAGACGGGTTGATGAAGGAAGGCGCTTCGCCCGAACTGCTTTTCAAGGCTCTGAAGCTAAGGAATGAAGTGGTATGGAACGAGTATTACCTTGGGCGTGGCGGTATTAGGATCTTAGAACACCTTACTCCTGACCGCATCAATGTGAATGGCATCACATCTGATTTCTACCGCAAATACATCCTGCCAGACATAACCTACACACTTGGCGTGATTCAGTCGGCAAGCGTGCTTGAACGAGAGTATTTCTACCGTATGTTTACGTTTATGCACAAGGAGCACATTCTTGGCAAGGTTGGCAATTCTCGCAAGGAGGCAAATGGTCTTGCTTCCATCTGGAACTGTACTCTCGAAGAGAAGAAACTGGCGGGTGCCATACTCGATGGTCTCACTGTTGATAAGGACTCGCTTCAGCCATCTTCGCCAACCATGGTGTGGCATACTCCGGAAGACGAGGACGATTATCTTCCAAATTTCCGTGAGGCAGATTCTGTGATACTATATAAGTATATGCGTGGAACTGTACCTGATGCACGCAAGGGTATCGTTTACCGTGGCTCGATAGATAATATGAAAGGAAACGACATTGTAGTGACATTACGTTCCGTGCAACGCAATTTGTCTCCTTTCATCACAGATGACGACACGCTTTGGGCAATGGAACACGACTTCATGGAGACATCGTCCAACAGTGTGAACAGAGGACTATTTGCCTTTCTCGAAGCTGACAAGGAACGACGTGACCTCCTGCTTGCTCAACGTGAGCCACGACGTGATGAATCACTCACGCTCAAAGGCGATTATGGCACATTCAACGAACTTGTGCTACGTGCCAAACAAGCTCAGGATTATTTTATAGTAATTGGACCTCCGGGTACGGGCAAGACTTCTTTCGGAATGCTCAACATTCTCAAGGAAACACTCTTGGACGAAGATGCCAGCGTACTTCTTATGTCGTTCACCAACAGAGCTGTGGATGAGATATGTAGTAAACTTGTAAAGGACGGCATCGACTTTGTGCGCATTGGCAGGGAAAGTCTGTGCGCAGAACTTTACCGCCCATATATGCTTGAGAACAAGATTGCAGGATGCAGTAATGCCGAGGCAATAAGGAATGTGCTCACATCAACACGTGTAGTGGTCGGTACTACAGCTTCTATGTCTGGCAAGATTGACTTGTTCTCGCTCCGAAGCTTCTCACTTGCTATTATTGACGAGGCTTCGCAGATACTTGAACCGCAGATTCTTCCACTTCTCTCTGCTCGACATGGCAACTTGAACGGCATCCGTAAGTTTGTACTCATTGGTGACCACAAGCAGTTGACAGCCGTCGTACAGCAATCACCAGAGGAATCCAAGGTTGACGAGCCTATGCTCAACGACATACATCTATACAACTGTCGTAACTCATTATTTGAACGTCTGTTGAGTCTCAACGACAGTGACAGTTCGCCATTTGTCTATCGTCTCACACGCCAGGGGCGTATGCACCATGACGTAGCAATGTTCTCAAGCGTATCATTCTACGAAAACAAACTTATGACTGTACCACTTGAACATCAGGAAGCAGACATCAATTTCCCTATCCATGACAGCGATGGAATGGAGAACCTTCTTGCTACTCGACGAGTTTCATTCATACCCGTAGAACGTCCAGAACACTCACTCTCGTGCAAAGTCAACATACCGGAAGCCTTGGTGATTGCCAGCATCGTATATGCTTCATGGCAGCTGTACAAGAAGAACGGACGCACGTTCCTCACAGACGAATCGGTTGGTGTCATCGTTCCCTACCGCAATCAGATATCCGTGGTACGCAAGGAGATTGACAAATATGGAATACCCGAACTTCATGACATAACAATAGACACCGTGGAACGCTATCAAGGTAGCGAGCGTGACATAATCATATATGGCTTCACTATACAGCGTGAATACCAGATGTCATTTCTCACCACAAATGTATTCGAGGAACACGGTCACACTATTGACCGTAAACTGAACGTTGCGCTCACACGAGCAAAGGAACATACCATCATCGTGGGTAACCCAACATTGCTCCATAAAAACAAAATATTCACTCAATTGATGGAATGGGCGAATGACAATTCATAATTCAAAATTCAAAATTCATAATTGTTTGTGCAAAGTATGGATGTTGTGCAGTAATTTCAATTCCTATAATATAAAGGCAATAGCTGTTCCGAAAAAGTACAAAAAACTCACGAAGTAATGTCTCAAATGATAATTTTTGTACTTTTAACACATGTCTTAATCAAAAAAATTTTTGAGATAAGACAAAGTTGCACCCAAAATGAAAATACATTTCGGTATTTCACCATATCTTTGCAGTGTTCAAAAAATAATAGCTTTTTCTTAGTTCACAACTTTCCAAAAATCAATCCTTCAAAGAACTATCTGAAACGTCAGATATTGTTAAGGATAAAAATTGCCACTTCATCTTGAAGTGGCATTTTTTTTTCTATGTATTGTAAATCAGAAAAGTTCCCCTTAAATGAGGAACCAATAATGAGCAATTAGGAATGAGGAAGGTACATTGAAGCGGATACTAACACTATATGATGTGTCATGCTATATAATTATATATAAGTAGGTGTGCATAATTATTTTTACAATCCTTGCACAGCCTGCTGCGCATCTTCAACGCCTAAAAACAATCGAGTAGGAGTCACTACACTCATTTATTTTATGCGCTGAACCTACATCATTAATCAATACAATCATTATAAAAATAATTATGCACACCTACTTATAAACGCAGTTTGCAAAAAAAATAGAGCACACGTTGTAAAGTTTTAGAGGATATGCTTCGATATGTGAAGAATCTTTACTACCTTTGCACCAATTTAGGGCTTTGAAAAGCCAAGCAAGGAAATTAAGTAGAACAATCAACATATACACTTTATGTGCGGTATAGTAGGATATATAGGTAAAAGACAGGCTTATCCTGTGCTTGTGAAAGGTCTCAAACGTCTTGAGTACAGAGGCTACGACAGCGCAGGTGTAGCACTTATATCTTCTGAATCGGACAGCCTTAATGTCTATAAGACAAAGGGTAAGGTATCTGACCTTGAAGCATACGTATCTGATAAGGATATAACAGGAACTATTGGTATTGCTCACACTCGTTGGGCAACACATGGAGAACCTAATTCTACTAATGCACATCCACACATTTCCAATTCAGGTAATCTCGCATTGATTCATAACGGAATTATCGAGAACTATGCTTCTCTAAAGAAGATGCTTATCGGAAAGGGTGTGGAGTTCAAGAGCAATACAGATACTGAGGTATTGGTACAGCTCATTGACTATATCCGTACATCAAAGAATATCGACCTTCTCTCTGCCGTGCAGATGGCACTACGTTCTGTTATCGGAGCATACGCCATTGCCATTCTTGACAAGGAGAATCCTGACCAGATTATTGCTGCACGCAAGAGCAGTCCATTGGTTGTCGGTATCGGTGAAGATGAGTTCTTCCTTGGTTCTGATGCTTCTCCACTCATTGAATATACTAATAAGGTAATATATCTCGATGATGGTGACATCGCTGTCATCAACCGTGGACAGGAAGTGAAGATTGTTGACTTCAACAATACTGAGCTTAACCACGATGTTACAGAGGTAGAACTTAACCTTGCACAGATAGAGAAAGGCGGCTTCCCTCACTTCATGCTCAAGGAAATCTTTGAGCAGCCTGAGTGTTTGAAGGATTGTATGCGAGGACGTGTCAATGCAGAGGTAGGACAGATTATCCTTTCTTCAATCATTGATAATAGAAGTAAGCTCCTCAATCCTCGTCGCTTCATCATCGTTGCTTGTGGAACAAGCTGGCATGCAGCACTTATCGGAAAGCAGCTTATCGAAGGTTTCTGCCAGATTCCTATTTCCGTTGAGTACGCTTCTGAGTTCCGTTATAGCAATCCTGCTATTTCCAGTAAGGACGTTGTCATTGCCATCTCACAATCTGGTGAGACAGCCGACACACTTGCAGCTGTTGAACTTGCTAAGTCAAGAGGTGCATTCATCTTTGGTATCTGTAATGCCATCGGCTCAAGTATTCCTCGTGCAACACACACAGGTGCATATATACATGTAGGTCCTGAGATTGGTGTTGCAAGTACTAAGGCATTCACAGGTCAGGTAACGGTACTCGTGATGTTCGCCCTTGCGTTGGCTGATGCACGTGGTACTATTGACCGTGCACAGTACGTCAATGTCATCAACGAACTCAACGCCATCCCTGAGAAGATGGAAGAGATGTTGAAGGAGAATGACCGTGTCAAGGAAATATCAAGAATATTCACTTACGCCCACAATTTCCTTTATCTCGGACGTGGCTACAATTATCCAGTAGCACTTGAGGGAGCGTTAAAGTTGAAGGAAATCAGTTATATTCACGCAGAGGGTTATCCAGCGGCAGAAATGAAACATGGTCCTATCGCTCTTATAGATGAGGAGATGCCAGTCGTTGTCATTGCCACCAAGAATGCTCTCTACGAAAAGGTTGTCAGCAATATCCAAGAGATTAAAGCCCGCAAAGCCCGCGTAATTGCTATCGTAAGTAAGGGCGACGAGGTGGTAAGGAGCATGGCAGATGCCTGCATTGAGTTACCTGAGACGGTTGAATGTCTCGAACCGTTACTCGCCACCATTCCTCTTCAGATGATGGCTTATCACGTTGCCGTCTGCAAGGGCAAGGATGTTGACCAACCACGAAACCTCGCAAAGAGCGTGACTGTAGAATAAAGAATGAAATAGCCACTATCCGATATCCATTTATCGGGTAGGAGGCTATTTTTTTAGAACATAACAAGAGAAAGAAAAAGATATTATTCATACACAATAACTACTAAAAGGAACAAGATGAGAAAAGTAACACTGGTCTTAGATGATGGCACCAAGTTCCATGGCGAATCATTCGGATATGAGAAGCCTGTAGCTGGTGAGGTGGTGTTCAACACTGCCATGATGGGATACCCAGAGAGCCTTACTGACCCAAGCTATGCGGGACAGATGATGGTTCTCACCTACCCTCTTGTGGGTAACTATGGCGTCCCTGCATTCTCTGTAGAGCCAAACGGGATTGCTACGTTTATGGAAAGCGACAAGATTCACGCAGAGGCTATAATCGTGAGCAACTACAGCACTGAGTACTCACATTGGAATGCCAAGGAGAGTCTTGCTGACTGGCTTAAGCGAGAGCAGGTTCCAGGCATAACAGGTATCGACACTCGTCAGTTGACAAAGGTGCTTCGTGAACACGGTGTTATGATGGGTAAGATTCTCTTTGACGATGAACCAGACAACATACCTACTGCACAGTATGAGGGTGTCAACTATATCGACAAGGTAAGTTGCAAGGAGGTTATCCGCTACAACGAGGGTGCTGGCAAGAAGGTTGTTCTCGTTGACTGCGGTGTGAAGAACAACATCATCCGTTGTCTTATCAAGCGTGGCGTAGAGGTTATCCGTGTTCCATGGAACTATGACTTCAACAACCTTGAGTTCGGCGGTCTCTTCCTTGCCAATGGTCCTGGTGACCCAGACACAGCTGGAGAGGCAGTAGAGAATATCCGCAAGTTCCTTGCAAATCCAAAGGTACGTCCTTGCATGGGTATCTGTATGGGTAACCAGTTACTCTCTAAGGCAGCTGGTGCAAAGATTTACAAGCTCAAGTACGGTCACCGTTCACACAACCAGCCAGTACGTCAGGTTGGCACAAACCGTTGCTTCATCACTTCACAGAACCACGGCTACGCTGTAGATAATGACACTATTCCTGCAGACTGGGAGCCACTCTTCATCAATATGAATGACGGTTCTAATGAGGGAATACGTCACAAGAAGAACCCTTGGTTCTCTGCACAGTTCAACCCAGAGGCAGCATCTGGTCCTGTAGACACAGAATTTATGTTCGACGATTTCGTAAAACTGCTGTAAACGGCAGCCTTGCCAATAAATTATTTACAATCACTTAGACAACACATGAATATGAATATAAATAATTCAACAAACAATGTAACCAGTCCCGCCCCTACAGGTGAGGGCAAGGGAGGGGTCCGCAAGGTCCTGTTACTTGGTTCTGGTGCACTCAAGATTGGTGAGGCTGGCGAGTTCGACTACTCTGGCTCACAGGCTCTCAAGGCTCTCAAGGAAGAAGGTATTGAGACTGTGCTCATCAATCCTAATATTGCCACAGTCCAGACATCAGAGGGCGTGGCTGACAAGATTTACTTCCTCCCTGTCACTCCTTTCTTTGTAGAGAAGGTAATCCAGAAGGAGCAACCACAAGGTATTCTTCTTGCCTTTGGTGGACAGACAGCCCTCAACTGTGGTGTTGCTCTCTATGAACAGAAGATTCTTGAGAAGTACAACGTACAGGTACTCGGTACTCCTGTTCAGGCAATCATCGACACAGAGGACCGTGAGCTCTTCGTCAAGAAGCTTGATGAGATTGATGTCAAGACAATCAAGTCACATGCTTGTGAGACAATAGAGGAGGCACGTGCTGCTGCCAAGGAACTCGGCTACCCAGTCATCATCCGTGCTGCATACGCTCTCGGAGGTCTCGGTTCTGGTTTCTGCGATACAGAGGAAGAACTCAACAAACTTGCAGAGAAGGCATTCTCATTCTCTCCACAGGTGCTTGTAGAAAAGTCACTCAAGGGATGGAAGGAGATAGAGTATGAGGTGGTTCGTGACCGCTTCGACAACTGTATCACAGTATGTAACATGGAGAACTTCGACCCACTCGGCATCCACACTGGTGAGTCAATCGTCATTGCTCCATCACAGACGCTTACAAACTCAGAATATCATAAGCTTCGTGCACTTGCCATCAAGATTATCCGTCACATTGGTATCGTGGGTGAGTGTAACGTACAGTATGCTTTCGACCCTGAGAGCGAGGACTATCGTGTTATTGAGGTCAATGCACGTCTCTCTCGTTCATCAGCTCTTGCTTCAAAGGCAACAGGCTATCCTCTTGCCTTCGTTGCAGCAAAGCTCGGTCTCGGCTACGGACTCTTCGACCTGAAGAACTCTGTTACAAAGAAGACAAGTGCATTCTTTGAGCCAGCACTCGACTATGTTGTATGTAAGATACCTCGTTGGGACCTCGGTAAGTTCCGTGGCGTTGACCGCGAACTTGGTTCTTCAATGAAGTCTGTTGGTGAGGTTATGGCTATCGGACGTACTTTCGAGGAAGCAATCCAGAAGGGTCTCCGTATGATTGGTCAGGGTCTTCACGGATTTGTGGGCAACAAGGAACTCACTATCGAGGATATTGACGGTTCACTTAAGGCACCAACAGATAAGCGTATCCTTGTCGTTGAGAAGGCTCTCCAGCTCGGTTACACTATCGACCAGATTCATGATCTTACCAAGATTGACAAGTGGTTCCTTCAGAAGCTCATGAACATTCTCAAGACAAACATCGAGCTTCAGAAGCGTGGCTCACTTGACAATGTGGATGCAGAACTCATGCGTCTTGCAAAGGTACAGGGATTCACTGACTTCCAGATTGCACGTGCCATCGGTCTTGAACAGCGCATTGACGCAGAGGATGCACTCATGCAGGTTCGCAAGGCTCGTAAGGCTATGGGCGTTCTTCCAGTTGTCAAGCAGATTGATACTCTTGCTGCGGAATATCCAGCACAGACAAACTATCTTTACGTCACATACTCAGGCGTTGCCAACGACATCGAATACGAGAATGACAAGAAGTCAATCATCGTACTCGGCTCAGGTGCTTACCGTATTGGTTCATCAGTTGAGTTCGACTGGTGTGGCGTGCAGGCACTCAATACCATTCGCAAGGAAGGTTACCGCAGCGTCATGATTAACTATAATCCAGAGACTGTATCAACAGACTACGATATGTGTGACCGTCTCTATTTCGATGAGCTCACTTTCGAGCGTGTCATGGACATCATCGAACTTGAGAACCCACACGGTGTTATCGTCTCTACAGGTGGACAGATTCCTAACAACCTCGCAATGCGTCTCAATGGTGAGAACGTGCCAATCCTCGGAACCACTCCAGAGAGCATTGATAACTGTGAGGACCGTGACAAGTTCTCTGCAATGTGTGACCGCATCGGTGTTGACCAGCCAGCATGGGCTGCCCTCACATCAATGGATGACATCAATGAATTTATTCAGCGTGTAGGCTTCCCTGTCCTCGTACGTCCTTCTTACGTTCTCTCTGGTGCAGCCATGAACGTATGTTCTAACCAGGACGAGCTTGAACGATTCCTCAAGCTTGCTGCAAATGTTAGCAAGAAGCATCCAGTAGTTGTTTCTTCATTCATCGAGCATGCCAAGGAAGTTGAGATGGATGCTGTGGCAAAGGATGGTGAAATCATCGCCTACGCTATCTCAGAGCACATCGAGTTCGCAGGAGTTCACTCTGGTGACGCAACTATTCAGTTCCCACCACAGAAACTCTATGTTGAGACAATGCGCCGCATCAAGAAGATTAGCCGTCAGATTGCTAAGGAACTTAACATCTCAGGTCCATTCAACATCCAGTATCTTGCCAAGGACAACGACATCAAGGTTATCGAGTGTAACCTCCGTGCTTCACGTTCATTCCCATTCGTGAGCAAGGTACTCAAGATTAATCTCATCGAGCTTGCCACTCGTATCATGCTCGGTCTCCCTGTGGAGAAACCACACAAGAACCTCTTCGACGTGGAGTATGTAGGTATCAAGGCAAGCCAGTTCTCATTCAACCGTCTCCAAAAGGCAGACCCTGTACTCGGTGTTGATATGGCATCAACTGGTGAGGTTGGATGTATCGGTGACGACACAGCTTCTGCCCTTCTCTGCTCTATGCTCTCTGTAGGTCAGCGCATACCAGAAAAGAATATTCTCCTTTCAACTGGTACTGGTAAGCAGAAGGCTGAGATGCTTGATGCAGCCCGTATGCTCAAGGCACATGGCTATAATCTCTTCGCTACTGGTGGTACAAGCAAGTACCTCACAGATAACGGTATCGAGAATACTCTCGTATATTGGCCAAGCGAGGAAGGCATGCAGCCACAGGCACTTGATATGCTCCACCGCAAGGAGATTGACATGGTAGTGAATGTTCCTAAGGACCTCACTGTCGGTGAGCTTGACAATGGTTACAAGATTCGTCGTGCTGCCATCGACCTCAATATCCCACTCATCACCAACCCTCGCCTTGCAAGTGCATTCATCAATGCATTCTGCAACAAGAGTCTTGATGACATTGAGATTAAGGCATGGCAGGAATTCTAAATCCAAGAATGTCAGATATTACATATACTACTATTTTTCATAAGAATAATGATTTCGACCGCATGAACAAATTTCATGCGGTCGTTTTTCTTAGGGATTACCACAATCCACTACATTTCGTATGCGCATACGAACACAAAACACTAATAAAAATTACGGCACATAGGGGGAAATGCATAAAGTGACTTCGGAAACATCGGACGAATACACTTTTTTTGTGTGTCATATATACATCTTTATAAAAAAGCAGTATCTTTGCATCAAAATAAAACTCTTATAAAATGGCAAACAAACAAAACCTTAATCAAAAGAAGCCTACTTTCGTAAGTGAGCCTCCAAAGGCACAGAAGAAAAAGGCTAATCTATTCTGCATTCCATTGAAGGTGCAGAAAATAATGCCATGGTGCTATGCTGTCATCTTTGCTGCCATCGCAGCATTCTTCCTTATTTCGGGAAACAGCGACACTCTATACATGGCACAGGGACATAACTTGTTCATGAATTGTCCGGAATACTTTGCAGAATGCATGAGTAAACCGGGCGGACTACTTACGTGGCTTGGTACATACTGTACTCAGTATTTCTATACTCCTGCCGTAGGTGCCACAATGCTTATAGCCATATGGATGTTTATCATCCTTGTTGCCAAGTATGCTTTCAACATGAAGAGCGTATGGACAATACTCACAATAATCCCTCTGACAGCACTTCTCTGTTCAGACCTGTGCCTCGGATACTGGATTTACTACATCAAGGCTCCGGGCTATTTCTTCACATCAAGCCTCGGATTGCTATTTACATTCCTTGCCGTACTTGTGAACCGATTCCTTAACGAGAAGTTCAAGCTCGCATGGATTATCCTTTGGGCAATAGCAGCCTACCCTCTCTTCGGCTGGTTCTCATGGCTCGGAACGCTTTACATGATTACAGAATATCTTGTGAACTACGAAGACAAGCAATGGAACAAGTTCATCATTCCTGTCATAGGTGTTGCTGTAGCAGGATTAGTTCCAGTAATTGCACTCAACTTCTACCCTAACGTACAAGGTTCACTTGCATATATAGCCGGTCTCCCACTCTTTTGGTCAAACACAGAGTTCACGATGAAGGCAGAGATTCCTTTCATCGTCATGGCTCTTGCTCCGTTCACCTTCTTCCTCGCAGTCAAAGGCAAGGAAGATGCAGACATAAAGGGAAAGGAAGCATACGCAGTAGTTGCATCCGTTGTCATCATACTCGGAGCTTCATACTATGTAACAGACAAGGTGAACTTCGATGATTACAACTACCATGCAGAGATGCGTATGTACCGTGGTATAGAGGAACAACGCTGGAACGATGTTCTCACAGAAATGGGCAACATCCCTGGCGATGCCACACGTGAGATGGTCCTCTTTAAGAACATTGCGCTCCTCAACACAGGTAAGCTCGGTTCAGCACTCTTCCGTTACAACAATATGAGTGCAGAGCCACACAAATACGACACTCTGGAGATTCACATGGTACAGACTGCCGCTCCACTTATCTACTACAACCATGCCAAGACAAACTTTGCCTACCGCTGGTGTATAGAGAACAGCGTGGAATATGGTTACAACATTTCAAACCTTCAGAATCTTGTTCGCTGTTCAATCATAGCAGGCGAATGGGATGTAGCTAAGAAATATCTTGACATTCTCAAGACAACAACTTTCCACAAGGAATGGGCAGAGCACTACGACTCGCTCGTAAACAATCCAAAGCTACTGAGCGAGTATCATGAGTTTGATGTGGTCAAGGAACTTTACGACCACATGGGTTCAACACTCGACGGTGACAACGGTCTCTGCGAGATGTACCTGCTCAACTACTTCAGCAACACGATGAACAAGGACAGCAAGCTTCTTCAGGAACTAACACTTGCATACGCATGCGTACAAAAGGACATCCAGTTGTTCTGGCCACGCTTCTTCCTCTATGCCAACCTTCACAAAGGCGAGGATATGCCAATCCACTATCAAGAGGCAGCATTCCTCTACGGCAACCTTGAGCCTGGCACGATGAACATCAGCCACATGCCTTTCGACAAGGAGATGGTCATTGACCGTTACGCAAGTTTCCAGAACATGTCACAACAAATCATGCGACAGCAGAAGAGCATGACAGGAGATATTGACACAAAGAAGGTCGGCGAACTTATGAAGCCTACTTTTGGTGATACATTCTACTGGTTCTACTTCTTCTGCCGTGATGTTAAATCTTATTGATTTTTAGAATAAAGCATCTGAGGTCGCAAGGCTGTCAAATAGCCATCAAACCACGATACTATCCAAGGTACCAACCGCAATACTATTCGGGTTACCAATCACAATATTATCGGAGTTGCATACCGAAATAGTATCGGGGGGACTGAACTGATTAATAAGGGAAGTTACAGACCTCTTAGAACGATAAAACTCGATGCCCAAGTCCCGTATGGCATCCTCCCATTCAGGGAGATAGAAGAGGGACAGAAATATGAAACAATACATATCAATCATAGCACTTGCAGCACTTCTCGCTGCCTGCGGACATCCATCCGTGCCAACAACATACAGCAGCGACAACAAGGTGCCAGCAATATTCCCAGACTACACAGACGTAGTCGTTCCTTCAAACATCGCGCCACTCAACTTTGCCGTCATGGAGCAAGGTACAGAGGCTGTAGCTCGTTTCACATTCGCTGGTGGTGAATACACATACGGCGACGGCAAGAAGATTCTCATCGACGAAGACGAGTGGAAGGAGATGCTTGCCGCTTCCAAGGGCAAGGACATCAAGGTAGATGTATTTGCCAACAACGGTGGCAAATGGACAGCATACAAGAGTTTCAATATCACCGTTGCTGAAGATGATATTGACCCATACATCTCATATCGTCTCATCCAGCCATCATACGTGGCATACGAAGACCTCTCCATCCAGCAGCGTGACATCACATCGTTTGAGGAAAGCACGATATACAGCAACCTCAGCGTGTCTAATGAAGAGGAAGGACAGTGTATCAACTGCCACTCATACAAGAACTATAAGACAGACAACATGCTCTTCCACATGCGTCAGTCATACGGAGGAACAATGATTGTGGAGAACGGTGCCGTAAAGAAGGTTGACCTCAAGACAGACTCAACAATCAGCGCAGGTGTTTACCCAGCATGGCATCCATCACTCAATGTCATTGCATTCTCTACAAACAAGACAGGACAGTCGTTCCACACCAAGGACATAGCCAAGATTGAGGTGCAGGACACACAGTCAGACCTTATCCTCTACGACGTGGAGAAGGACGAGGTAAGCTATGTGGCACGTGACGAGAACGAGCTTGAGGTGTTCCCAACATGGTCACCTGACGGCAAGACTCTCTACTACTGCTCTGCCCACTTCGTCTATACTGGCCGTGACCACGACAAGCCAGACTCACTCGTGAGCGACACAGCTGCTCCTATAGCAATGGAGACAGAGATGATTCAGCGTTTCAAGGAATGTCGCTACAACATATACAAGAAGACATTCGACCTAAAGACACGCACGTTCGGTCCTTGCGAGCTCGTGTACGATGCCGTGGCTAACGAGAAGAGTGCCACACTCCCACGCATCAGCGCAGACGGTCGTTACCTTGCCTTTGCTGAAGGCAACTGGGGATGCTTCCACGTATGGCACCCAGAGGCAGACATCAAGATTATCGACCTCAAAACAGGACAGAAGATACCTACTGCCGCAATGAACAGCAAGCGTTCAGAAAGCTATCCAGTATGGTCAAGCAACGGCAGATGGATAATCTGTGAGAGTCGTAGGGACGACGGCAACTACACACGACCTTACATTGCATACTTCGACAAGAAGGGCAAGGTTCACAAGGCATTTGCCGTTCCACAGAAAGACCCAAGTTTCTATACTTTCTTCCTTCGCAGCTTCAACCGTCCAGAGTTCATGGTTGAGAGCGTGAAGATTTCGCCAAAGGAATTCACTTCCGTGGCTAAGACAGATGCAAGAAAGGTAACTTTCAAGGAAGACGCAAAGAAGTAATAGATGAAACATTCACAATACTATTCAGCACTCGCCTTTGCCATCGTAGCCTATGCGCTGCTCGTGATGCACAGCGAGTATCTCTATGCCCTGCAGGACAACTCCATCTTCATCAGTGGACACACCTTCATGCAGGAGATGCTGAACCGTAAACAAGGACTATGGATATGGGTGGGAAGTTATCTCACCCAATTCTTCTATTATCCATGGCTTGGTGCATTGATGCTCACCTTGGTGTGGGTGGCAACGCACCTGAGCCTCACCGTAGCCTTCCGTCCAAAGGGCTACTGGTACATCGTTCCGCTATTGGCAGTAGTCTTCCAGCTCTATGCGGTGATTACGCTTGGCTATTACCTCTACTACTCCAAGTGTCCGGGCTATGCCTTTGCAATGGCAATGTGCATCCTCGCCATGTCCGTGATGGCAATGGTGGTGAGGATTGTCATGGACAGGTTCACGAAGATAAAGGCTCTATACACGAACATCGCCCTTGCCATTTGCTGCATTATATATATAGTGGCAAATCCTGTGGTAAGGCTCTATTCATGGACTTATCCATCCAAGACCTTCTTCTCGGAACTGAAGATGTACCACGCCATGGACGAATGTCGCTGGGATGATGTAATCAATGAGAACGTCAAGGCAGACAAGCCTACCAACTTCATGGTCATGATGAAGAACATCGCCCTCATGCACACCGACAAGCTCGGCGACATGCTCAAGACCAACAACTGCGGAACTCTCTACGATGCACCCGACTCACTTCAGGTACGCACCTCACGAATAGGCGCACCGATGATATACTATCAGTTTGGTCAGTTCAACTTCGCCTACCGCTGGGCAATAGAGAACTCTGTGGAGTACGGCATGAGCATAAGGCACATGAAGATACTTATCCGTTCAGCCATGTACAACCAGGAACTGGACCTTGCACAGAAGTATATCAACCTGCTCAAGTCAACCAAGTTCCATCGTGACTGGGCAATACAGAAGGAACGAGAGATTCATTCAAGCACCCTGTTCCTGCAGGCAGAGGAATGTGGCAACGTAGCACCGCTCATAGTGAACGATGACGTGGACCTTGACAACGACAACAGCAACTGTCAGGAATGGATTATCCGTTATTTCTCCTCAATAGAGAAAGCCAAGAACGAGAAGCAACAGAACGTAGCTCTTTGTTTCTCACTCATGGCAAAGGACGGCTACAGGTTTGCCTCCCATTTCATCGACTTTGTGAAGACTCATCCACAAGGACCGATACCGCATCTCTACCAAGAGGCAGCCATCATGTTTGGCTCTATGCCAGACGAGGCACTCGACGTAACCGGCTTTGACTTTGACAATATCATAGCCGAACGCTACAACAACTTCGTCCGTGAGTTCTATGCTTTGAAGGAACAGAAGGTAAGTGACGAGGAAATGGCAAGCAAGCTCAAACCACTATATGGCGAGACATACTGGTGGTACTATTATTTCTATTCTGACTTAGTGTTATACTAGAATACTAGAGGCTATAGACAAACTAAACAAACTAGAAAAGCTATAGCCTCTAGCCCCATCAGACTCACCAGACTATACTAACAAAATATGCTTAACAGATTATTTCTTTCAATGGTATTATGTTCCGCTGCCGAGGTCAGCATCATGGCACAAGGAACAGCAGAAGAATACAAGAATGCTTTCAAGGTACGAAGCAGATACGAGAACAAGATGACACACGGCACCGTCAACGTTTCCCCAATTCGGGAGGACAATGCTGACTATTTCCGTTATTCAGTGTATGACGGCAAGGGAAGGGCATGGTTCAAGGTCAATGCCGTGACTGGCGAGAAGGAGTCATGCGAAGACCCTACGCCTAAGCGTCAGAGACCAGAGCATACTTCTGGCGAATACCATCATTGGATGGAGGTGCGTGATGAGAAGGACGGACGTGCCGAGAATCCTGTCAAAAAGAATACATTCATCATTCACAAGGACAACAACCTGTATCTTCAGGATTGCATCATAACTGATGAGAAACCAAAGGAGACAGATACTCCGATAACATCTGACGGTTGCGACACTTGTTACTACTCTTCATGGGGTAACTGGTCGGCTGATGGCAAGTATTATGCCACAGTACTCATCAAGCCAGCACCTAAGCGTTATGTTACATACACGCTCTCGTCACCTACCGACCAAGTACAGCCAAAGTACTCCAAGCAGGAATATGCAAAGCCAGGCGACTCTCTCAACTATCGCATACCAGTCATCATCGACGTGGAGAACAAGAAAGTTATCCGTCCTACATCAACGGCACTCTTTGCATCACAGTATAATGTATCTGCACCTTGGTGGGATGCTAACGGTAAGACAGTCACATTCGAGTTCAACGAACGAGGACACAAGACATACCGCGTACTTGAGATGAACCTCAAGGGAGAAGTCAAGACACTTATTGAAGAGAAGAACGACAAGTACGTTGCCTACTCTCGCAATCTCCGCCGTGACATGGATGCTGACCATATCCTGTGGAAGAGCGACCGTGACGGACACGCCCATCTCTATATTCTCAACCGCAAGAACGGCAAGCTCACTCAGGTTACCAAGGGCAACTACTGGGTGCGCAGCGTGGTTCACTACGAGATTGATGCCAAGGGTAACGGCTACATCATCTTCTCTGCAAACGGAATGAACTGCAAGAACATGGGCACCGTTGCTTCCAACCTTGACGGACAGATAGCACAGGAAGACCCATACAACGTACACTTCTACCGCATCGACCTCAACGGCAAGAACCTCAAGGCTCTCACGCCAGAGAGGGGCAACCACAGCATCACGTTCAACAAGTACAAGCAGACACTCATCGACACATACTCTTCAGTCGATATGCCTCCAGTCACCGTGCTTCGCTCTGCCACAGACGGCAAGGTCATCAGCACTCTTGAGACTGCCGACATCTCTGCACTCAAGGCTAATGGTTGGGTAAAGCCAGAGGTGTTCGTCGCTCCGGGACGTGACGGCAAGACAGATATGTGGGGCGTCATCCGTCGTCCACGTAACTTCGACCCTACAAAGAAATATCCTGTCATCGAGTATATCTACTCAGGTCCTGGCGACCAGTACGTGCCAAAGTCATTCATGCCATGGATGTGGTACTACGACGACCTCACGGAGCTTGGCTTCATCGTGGTACAAATTGACGCAATGACCACATCATTCCGCACCCTCGACTTCGAGCAGGTATGCTACAAGAACCTCAAGGATGCAGGTTTCCCTGACCGCATAGAATGGATAAAGGCAGCTGCCAAGAAATATCCATACATGGACATCGAGCGCATGGGTATCTACGGCTGTAGTGCAGGCGGACAGAACGCCCTCGGCGCACTTCTCTTCCACGGCGACTTCTACAAGGCAGCCTACTCTGCCTGCGGATGTCACGACAACCGCATGGACAAGATATGGTGGAACGAGCAATGGATGGGCTATCCTGTCGATTCGAGCTACATAGAGTGCAGCAACGTGGAGAACGCCAAGAACCTCAAGGGCAAGCTCATGCTCGTCGTAGGCGAGATGGACGATAACGTTGACCCTTCATCATCATATCAGGTGGTCAATGCACTCCAGAAGGCAAACAAGAACTTTGAGTTCATCCTCCTCCCGGGCGCACGTCACACCATGGGTGAGGCATACGGCGACCACAAGCGTTACGACTTCTTCGTCAAGAACCTTCTTGGAATAGATCCTCCAGAGTGGTAAAGCCAAGCCCCCTCTAACTCCCCCAATGAGGAGAACCTAGGCTCTCTAGGAAATCTAGAATAACTAGAACTTCTAGAAAATATAGAACAACTAGCCCTGCTAGATTATCTAGCCTCTCTCTCAAAAAAAACGAATTATGCAAACAAACGATAGAACTAAAGAACTGGGCACAGCGCCGATAGGCAGCCTTCTGATGAAGTACGCCTTACCAGCTGTCATCGCGATGCTTGCATCGTCACTATACAATATGGTTGACCGTATCTTCATCGGTCACATACCAGACGTAGGAACGCTGTCACTCGGCGGTCTTGCTGTCACATTCCCTATCATGAACCTTAGCGCAGCCTTCGGTGCAATGATAGGTGTGGGAGCAAGTACACTCATGTCCATCAAGCTTGGTCAGAAAGACATAGAGGGAGCACAGCGTACACTTGGTAACCTCGTGAGCCTCGATGTCATCACTGGCTTGCTCATTGGTGCACTCGGACTGGTGTTTATCAATCCGTTGCTCATGTTCTTCGGAGCATCAGAGAACACCATTGGCTATGCCCACGACTATATGTTCATCATACTCTTGGGCAACGTTATCACGCATCTGTACCTCGGTCTCAACGGAGCATTACGTTCCACAGGTCACCCAATGGCAGCCATGACGGCAACAATATCCACAGTCGTCATCAACTCCATACTTGACCCATTGTTCATCTTCAAGTTTGGCATGGGTATCAAGGGAGCAGCCATTGCCACGATACTTGCACAGCTCTTTGCACTCATCTTCGTGACAGAAATGCTATGCAATCCTAAAGACCAGCTACATCTCCGCCGTGGTATATACGGTCTGCGCAAGGCTATCGTCAAGCACATCTTCAGCATCGGGCTCTCGCCATTCTGTATGCAGCTATGCGCATGTCTCGTGGTCATACTCATCAACAAGGGACTCACACGTCATGGCGGCGACCTCGCCATTGCAGCCTACGGCATCGTCAACGGCATCACCTTCCTCTTCGTCATGGTAGTCATGGGTGTATGTCAGGGAATGCAACCTATAGCAGGTTACAACTTCGGAGCGCAACAGCCAGAGCGAGTGACAGAGGTACTGAAGAAGGCAATCATAGCAGCCACCTGCATCATGACCTGCTCATTCATCCTCTCAGAGTTCTTCCCTGAGTACCCAGTCCTACTGTTCACGGACGACCCAGAACTTACACGCCTCTCCATCGACGGTATGCGCATCATCGTCAGCATGGCACCATTCGTAGGCTTCCAGATAGTCACAGGTAACTTCTTCCAGTCCATCGGAAAGGCAAAGGTGAGCATCTTCCTCAGCGTAAGTCGCCAGATGCTCTTCCTCGTACCGTTCCTACTTATCTTCCCTGAGATATGGGGCACCAACGGAGTATGGGCAAGCATCGCAGTATCAGACGGCATAAGCGTCATCGTCGCAGCCATCATGCTCTGGCATCATTACAGGGGCAACCGCAAGGCACCAGCCATCCGTATGCGAAGCACGCTCCACAGAGTATTCTTCCATAACAGAGTGACACCGTAACCTTTGGTTTTAATGAGGAATTAGGAATTGATAGTCCATCGCTAATTTACTCGCCAAGCGAACTTAAGCGAACTTGCATGTTAATTGTTAATTATTAATTGTTAATTGCTAACATGCTAATTATGAATTTTGAATTATGAATTATGAATTGAATCATGCGTTACTTCATATACTTATCATACGACGGAGCGCGATACCACGGATGGCAGATACAGCCTAACGGTATCAGCGTACAGGAGACGCTCAACAAGGCGCTCACCACCCTCCTTCGCCAGACCATAGAGGTCACAGGCGCAGGACGAACAGACGCAGGAGTCAATGCCAGCCTCATGGTGGCACACTATGACGTGGAGCAAGACGAGCCGACATCAACAGACGACCTACACCAGCTGTGCTATCGTCTCAACAAGCTCGTCCCACCAGACATAGCCATCCACAAGATTGAGCACGTGAGCGACGATATGCACGCTCGCTTCTCCGCCACGTCACGTACCTACCACTACTACGTACTCAGGGTGAAGGCACCATTCGAGCCATACGCCTACCGTTTCCCACAGCCGCTCGACTTCGACAAGATGAACGAGGCAGCCAAGATACTGTTTGAATATACCGACTTCACGTCCTTCTCTAAGCTACACACGGACGTCAAGACTAACAACTGCAAGATAATGGAGGCACACTGGGACAAGGTAAGTCCGATAAAATGGTGCTTCACCATCAAGGCAGACCGTTTCCTCCGTAACATGGTACGTGCCATCGTCGGCACACTCATCGACGTGGGACGAGGAACACTCACCCTCGATGACTTCCGCAAGGTCATCGAGAACAAGGACCGTTGCTCCGCCGGCACAAGCGTTCCGGGCAACGCCCTGTTCCTTGCGGATGTGACGTACTAGGAGCCCCCCCAGCCTCCAAACTTAGCGAAGCGATCTCACTGACCGCAGGGAAGTAACGGGGCGTCCTCCGGGTCGTGCTTGTATCGAGGAATGTATATCAATATATACG
>R24__coassemble_262_pt1 | contig 38498 bp, 39 predicted proteins | sample R24__metabat2_low_PE_026 | metagenome-assembled genome bin R24
CCATATAATGGAATATAATATAACAAAGATAAAGCAGCTTTTAAAAGGAGAAATAATTAGTCATATTTTATTTAGGACTCGTCCGAAATATGACAAAAAGTATAATTTCTCGATATGTGCTATATTTAAGGATGAAGCTTCTTTCTTACAAGAATGGATAGAGTTCAACAATATGATTGGATTCGATCATTTCTATTTGTATAATAATAATTCAACAGATGATTATATAAGTGTTTTAAAACCTTTTTTACGTTCAGGATTAGTTACATTGATAGACTTTCCGGAAGAACATGCTCAAATGAAAGCGTATGAACACTTTTATAGAAGTTTTAGGAAGGAAACACAATGGGTGTCTTTTCTTGATATAGATGAATTTATGTGTCCTATATCGCATACATCGTTAAAAGAATGGATTACTCAATATGAAAAATATCCTGTTATTCAGATATATTGGAAGATGTTTGGTACATCTGGAAAAATGGAACATGATTATAAAAAGCTTGTTATTGAACAATATCATACATGCTGGGAAAAACTTTTTCATTGTGGAAAGTGTCTGATAAATACAGATTATGACATAATTCGTTTCTTTGCTGGAACGCATCATTGTCCTGAGGTATGGTATCCATTCATGGGTAAAAAAATTATAGTACATCCTGTTAACATCTTTCATCGTTCTACAATTGGGAATGGTGATTTTTTTTGTGCTGACGAATCACATCCAACAATACAGATTAATCATTATCGTAGTAAGGCTTGGGATATATATGATGCTAAAAGAAAAAAAACGGATGTTTTTTATGAAAAGAATCCAAAAACAGAAATGTGGAATTTCTTATGGCATGAACAACAGGATTGTGTAGTAGATTATCAAATCCAAAGGTATATCATGGCATTGAAGTTAAGGATGGCAAATATTAATTAATTATTTTGGATGTATTGGCTTAAGACATATATTTTAAAAAAAATCAGATATTATATTATAAAGTTGTTGCCAGAAATATCTTTGTTATGGCAGATCGTGGATAGAGAGATGGATATTTCTTTTTCTTCCAAAAACATAACAAATTCGAACATTTCTAACAAAGCGTTAATTCAAAGCCCCTCACACATTTCAGAATCTTCTATAGGGGCATATTCGTATATTTCTCAAAACGCTTACATATCTTATGCCTCTATTGGTAAATTTTGTTCTATTGGCCCAAACCTTATTTGTGGTTGGGGTATCCATCCTACAGATGGAATAAGCACTTCTCCAATGTTTTATTCTACATTGAAACAAAATGGTACGACATTGGCAGACTATAATAAGATAGAAGAACGAAAATTAATTACCATAGGGAACGATGTTTTTATTGGGGCGAATGTTACGATACTTGATGGAGTAACCATTGGTGATGGAGCGATTATAGGAGCTGGTGCTGTTGTTTCAAAAGATATTCCACCTTATGCTATAGCTGTAGGTGTTCCAATACATATTGTTCGATATCGTTTTTCTGATGAACAAATTTCAAAGTTGGAACAAATACAATGGTGGAATTTCTCGGAAGAAAAATTGAAGGATATAGAACAGATGTTCTTTGATGTCAATAAGTTTATTGATAAATACACAAAGAAATAATGATGGTTTCTATCATCACGATTAACTATAATGATTCTGTTGGACTTAAGCGAACGCTTGATAGTGTTCGCTTTCAAACAAATCATGACTATGAACATATTATCATAGATGGTGCATCCACAGATGGTTCAATAGATGTAATTCGAGAATATCAGGATAGTGAAGAAAACGTAATAGCAGTTATCGAACCTGATTCTGGCCCATTCTTTGCTATGAATAAAGGTATAGACCTCGCAAATGGAGATTATTGCATTTTTATGAATTCTGGTGATTCTTTCTATGATGAATATGTCTTGGAAAAATTTCTCTCAGGGAGTCGTACAAAGGATATTTACACAGGTGTTGCATGTGAACATCTTGGAGATACATTATATCAGTGGAATCCACCTTATGGAATAGATATTAATCAGAAGTTTTTTTATGGCGGAGGAGCTATAAGTCATCAGTCATCTTTCATAAAGACATCTCTGATGAAGGAAATGATGTATGACACTCGATACCGCATCGCAGCAGACTGGAAATTCTTCCTTGACGCTCTTGTTGTGCGTAAAGTGTCATACGAGCATCTTCCTTTCTTTGTCTCTCATTATATGGATGGAGGCATAAGTCGTGATGCAGAAAAAGCATATTTGGAAAGGAATCTAATTTTTACAGAAATGTTCACAAAACATCAGATTGCGGATGCACAACGTATGATAGAATGGGACGAATTGAAAAAACATATTGATCCTCTGTCAAAAGTGGGAAGTGTTATAGTCGGAATTGCAAAATATTTACTTTTATTAAGGAAAATAAAACCATGAAAATTTTGTACATTACCCATCTCACAGAACGCAATGGTTCGACAATTGCTCTTTTAAATATAATAAAAGGAGTGTTGGGGGTAGGGGTTGATGTAGGATCGGTTGTACCAGAACAAAAAGGATGGCTTTATGAAGAATGCAAAAAAATCGATGTGGATATTTTGTATATTGGATATTTATATGATTGCATTCTTAAAAAGCCAAAAACAAATGGCTTTTTAGATATTCTTTTGTCATACTATCGATATTGTAGGTATCTAATTTTGCTTCAACGTGATTTTTATAGATTGATTAAGAAGTATAAACCGGATATTGTTCATTGTAATAATGGTACTATTGATTATGCGTTGTTTGGATGTTGGCTTCTAAAAATACCATTTGTTTGGCATATAAGAGAGTATCAAGATTTGGATTTTAATATTGATATATTTCCAAGTAAAAAGATATTAATATGGAAAATGCATCGATCATTTGTGAGATGTATTGCTATAACAAATGGTGTGTTTCAACATTTTGGACTTTCTCAAAAAAAAGACACAGTTATATATGATGGCATTATAGATGATTCCAAAATAACAGAGAAACCTGAAGTGTATGAATACAAGAATTATTTTTTATATGTTGGTTCTTTGGGGGAGGGAAAGGGCCTTCATGTTGCCATAGATAGTTTTATTGCTTTTCATCGCAAGAATCCGTCTGTTAATTTGTTGATTGCTGGTAAAATATATAAAAATAGCGAATATTATATTAGGTGTCAAAAGAAAATCATAGATAATGACCTTACAGATCATGTTCTTTTTTTAGGTTATCGCTCAGATGTTGATGCGTTAATGCAAAATGCAATAGCATTGTTAGTCCCAAGTTATTTTGAAGGCTTTGGATTTATTACTGTTGAAGCTATGTATAATCATTGTCTTGTCATTGGTAGGAATACTGCGGGAACAAAAGAGCAATTTGATAATGGCTTAAAGCAAACAGGAGCGGAAATAGGACTTCGTTTTAATGATGAAAATGAAATAGAAAGCTTGATGAAATTGGCTATGGAAACAGATTTTACGCAGATGAAGCGAAGGGCTTATTGTATGGTTGCGAATAATTATAGTATAAGCAAGAATGTGAGTGAAATTATGCATGTTTATTTGTCAGCATTAAATAAATGATGGATTGTTTAGTATCGGTAATCATTCCTAATTATTGTCATGCGAAGTATTTGGATCAGCGAATACAAACAGTACTTAATCAGACATACCAGAATTTTGAGGTAATCATTCTTGATGATTGTTCTCCAGACAATGGAGCAAGTAAAGAAGTTATAGAAAAGTATAGAGATAATTCTCATGTTTCCAATATTGTATATAATGAAAGAAATAGTGGTAGCACATTCAAACAATGGCAAAAAGGTTTTGAATTAGCAAAAGGTGATTATATTTGGATTGCTGAAAGTGACGATTTCTGTACGACTGATATGTTGCAGAAACTTGTAAATTGTATATCTAAATATCCAGATTGCGCTATTGCTCAGACGACTTCCTGTTATGTTGATAGTGATGGAAATCCTCTTGCTCCAGATTGGAGACCCAAAGGTGGAATGATCTATCTTGAAGGTAAGTCTTTTATTCGAAAACATCTTGTTTGTAGTAATCTCAATATCCCTAATGCAAGTGCCGTTATATTCAGAAAAGATTATGCTAAAAGTATCCCTTTAGATTATCAGGACTACAAAGCTTCTGGAGACAGACTTTTTTGGATATATATGTGTGAGAAAGGTGGGGTCTGCACTTTGGACGAACAGCTTAACTACTTCCGTCAGCATAATAACAAGGTTTCTCCTCAAAAAGAACTAGACGGTACACAATGTCGTGAAAATTATCAAATCAATTTGTATTTGAGAGAACATGGTAATGTGACAGGTTTTGTCAAAATGGAAGAATATACTTATTATTGGAATTATATTCATTCATATAAGTTTCATAATGAAGTTGTCCGACGACAATTGTTTAATTTGTGGTTTGGAGAGCATGGAAATTTGCGAATTTATTATTTTTATACATGTGTGTTGAATATTCGTTTGTTATTCAAACGTCTATTGAAAAAGTTTTGAATAGAAAATGGTTCGGTATACATTCCTTCTTCCTGCGTTCAAGACAAAATATCTTCCAGAAATGCTGAATAGTATTCAGCAACAGACATATAAGGATTATAAAGTCATTATTAGTGATGATTGTTCTCCAGAGAATGTATATGAAGTTAGCAAGGAATATTTAGATGATTCTCGTTTTTCATATCGCAGAAATGAAAAAAAATATTGGTGCAGAAAAGTTGGTAGACCACTGGAATATGCTTGTTGACATGTGTGATACAGAATTTCTTATCATGTCGGTGAGGAAGCTGTGGTTGCAGCTGGGGCTGTTGTTACGAAAGATGTGAAACCTTATGCCATTGTTGCTGGAATTCCAGCGAAACCAGTTGGGGAGAGAACAAAAGAATTGACATATAGATTCATAGAGAGGTGTTGGTCACATATATGGTAGTTTTAATAAGAATACGAAAAACGTTTATTCATACATTGCATGTGATGGAATAAATCCAGTTAAGGCAAAAGAAATTGTAGTTAATAGAAAAAGCCATAATGCAATATAATTTACTAGATAATGACACAATTAGATAAAAAAGAACATGATGCTCAGATTGCAGACATGAGCCTGTTTGATGAACAAATGCCTTGTGTAGGTATTTTTTGGTATGACAAAGATTCTGAATCCTTGTTTGGGGTTTGCAAGACAGAATTGACTCCAAAGATGGTAGAGGAGGCGGCTGACAAAGGCTTACCTTTCATTAATTATCCTAAATTACATAGACAGATTTGGGCAAAGGAGTATTTCAGGGCTCAGGCAAAACATGAGGAAACAAAGTTTACAGGTGACTATACACAAGTACCTCGCGGTCGAGTTGCTTGGAACATAGATAAATTTATTGTATTGGTTGGACATTGGGCAGAACCAATCATAGATAGGTTACAAGATTTGATAGAGAAAGAATTTTCTTTACCATATTTTGAATTCGTATATGACGAGCATTGGGATTTAGGACATGGATGGTCTGGTGATATGAAGTGATAATGTTTGTTTATACCTTTTAAAAGAATGGTAAAAGAATAAGTAGGCATTCTTTATATTGTGAAAATGAAATACACATTCTTGCTTCCTGCTTTCAAGATTCGTTATTTGGACGAAATGCTTCGAAGTATCCAAAGCCAGACGTATACATCATTCAAGGTCATTATTAGTGATGATTGTTCACCAGAGGATATATATACAGTTTGTGAACCTTATCTTTCTGATTCTCGTTTTTCATATCGCAGAAATGAAAAGAATATAGGTGCGGAGAAGTTGGTCAATCATTGGAATATGCTCGTTGAAATGTGTGATACGGAATTTCTTATCATGTCGAGTGATGATGATGTGTATGCACCAACTTTTTTGGAAGAGATCGACAGGCTTGTGAAGAAATATCCAGATTGTGATTCTTTTCGTTCGAGGGTAAATGAATATAATGAAAAGGATGGTGTTATTTTGTATGATGGACCTTATCAAGAATATGTCACAGATATAGAATTCTTAAAACAGCAATATAATAATACCAATATAGGTTGTATTGCAAATTTTGTTTTCAGGACATCTGCATTAAAGAAAAAAGGTGGTTTCGTGGATTTCCCGTTTGCTTGGTTCTCTGATGATGCAACAGTTATTATGATGGCAGAGAATGGGTGTGCAAATACCCCGAATGTCCTTTTTAATTTTAGAGTAGATAATGGTAGCATTTCATATAGCAAGAATTCGAGAGTGATATCGTATAATAAAATACTCTCTGCTTTGAAATATGATACGTGGATACACGAATACATAAAACGGTATGATAATCGACTGGAAAATGCTTATGTGAGGCGAATTCTTTCTTTTTTTTATTTTGCACAGAGTGATAGTCTTCGGTTTCATATAAACCGTGATATATATAATTGCTCATGGAATGATTTTCATGTATTGTGTAAGATGATGAAGAAACACTATATATCTTTATTTCTTTTTAAGAAAAAATATTATTTAGGAATGTTTACAAGATACTTTAGCCGTTTTTCTTGTTAGCCTGTGAATCTTACAAATCCATCTGCTCACTTTCTTCTATAAATGAATATTCTATACGTAAGTGGTGAAGATCCACGTGACACATCGTTTGGAAGCCCCCAAAGAAATAATCGTTTGTGGAGGGCATTGCAGGAAATAGGTGAAGTATATGCAATTTGTTTGTATCCAAAGGAGGGTAAAATAAGTGATAGATTAATAGCTGTTAAACCTGTTGATAGGAATAAAGGATGGAAACGATTGGCTAATAAATTTGTAAATAAATTATGGTTTACGCTGTTTCCTAATGCTCGAAAATACTATCCATTTGCATTTGAGTTCTCTTTAGATATTAAGAAAGAGTTTGCCTTACCTTCTTCTTTTACTTTTGATATTGTTGTATCTCGATATATTGATCCTGCTGTTACATTTCATTTGTGGAACATAGCACCGCTATATGTAGATATAGATGATCATCCAATCCAGACTTTAGAAACTCGAGATAAAAATGAGTATCCTTCATGGAAACGTCCTTTGTTATCGTTTCTACAGAAAAAAATATTTCATATTGTAGAGCGAAATATGACTGGAGGATGGATTGCAAATCCAGAGCAAACGTCGTTGGTTAAGGCAATGAATCCCATTTTACCGTTAAAAAATATTCCGCAGTATCCTTCAGAAAGATACTGTCCAGAATCAGATAGAGAGCCATACATTTTCTCCGTAGGTTTTATGTCTTATTCTCCAAATTATCTCGGAGTTGATAAGTTTATCAACGAGGTTTGGCAAAGTGTTCATTTGAAATATCCAACGTTGACCTATAAGATAGCTGGAAAGGGGGCACCGGTAGAGTATGTCGAAATGTGGAACAGAATACCAGGGGTTGAATATCTTGGATATGTGGATGATTTGGAACATTTATATGAAAAAGCTTTGGCTACAGTCGTTCCTGTTGATTCTGGTGGAGGTACATGTATTAAGACTTTAGAGTCGTTAGCATATTCTCGTGTTTGCCTGTCTCGCCCTTTTGGCGTGAGAGGTTTGGAGGAAGAAGTAGTTTCTATGGATAAAGGACTGTTTGTATATGAAACTGCTTTTGACTTTGTTTCACTTTTTGAAAAATATATTAAGGATGAAATTCAAAGGAGTGAATCCGAACTGCAAGGGTATATATATGTGTCGGAAAAATATTCTGAAGAATCTTTTTTCAGAGAGGTGAAATCTGGTTTTTATTATGATTAGAGATAGTAAATTGTATAAAAGGATAGGTGGAATACAATGCGTTGACAAGGTATTGGATAGATATCATTTTTGTATTAATTGGATAAAATACCATACTATTAGGTATAATAAAACAGGAAAAGTTGCATTGTGTTGTATTGCGAAATGCGAGAATGATTATATTAGGGAGTATGTAGAACACTATTTAAGTATAGGAGTTGATACCGTATTTATATATGACAATAATGATGTTGACGGAGAAACATTTGATTCTGTTATTGGAGATTATATTTCTTCGGGGCTGTGCGTCGTAAATGATGTGAGGGGGAAAAAGGTCTGTCAGTGGTCTTCTTATGCTCATTGTTATAACACTTATGGTAAAGAATATGATTGGATGATGTTCTTTGATTGTGATGAATTTTTAACCATTACACTACCAGGGAAGAATGTCAAATCATTTTTAGAAATGGATATTTTTAAAAAATATCAAATGATTCATGTAAATTGGATGTGTTATGGTGATAACGATATGTTAGATAATGACGGAAGAAAAGTAACTGACCGTTTTATAAATCCAATATTGCCATATGACTTTGTTTATGAGTATCCCGATATACCAGAAAACAATCATGTAAAAACAATTGTTCGGTGTGGACTTAAAAATGTTATGTTTTCTTCACATCTTTGTTGGAATGATTATGTAAAAAGCTGTGATGTTTATGGATGTGAAACAAATATTCATTCTCCATTTAAGCCATATATTCATGATGTTGCGTATTTGAGACATTATCAGACAAAGACTATTGGGGAATGGGTTAGGATTAAGCAAAAAAGAGGTTATCCAGATCAAACGGATGGAACAGCACAAAAGAGATTGGGCTTGGACTTCTTCTTTAAAATTAATTCAGACACTATTCAAAAGCGAGACTATGTCGCTTCTCTTATGATTTAATTGAAGTATGATTTCTATTATTGTTCCTGTATATAATGTGGAGTCTTATATAAGACAATGTATAGATAGTGTTATTTCACAATCATACCAAAATTGGGAACTAATACTGATTGATGATGGTAGTACAGACAATTCAGGAATAATTTGTGATGAATACTCTTTAAGAGAATTAAGAATAAAAGTGTTTCACCAGAAGAATCTTGGAGTATCTGCAGCACGAAACGTAGGACTCAGAAATGCAACAGGAGATTATATAACTTTTGCAGATGGAGATGATTGGTTAGAGCCATATACATTTCAAACTTATGTGGAAGCGCTTAATAATTATAATGTGGATATTGTACGTACGGGTTTTTATCATGAGCACGAAGATGGTACAATAGATAAAACTTGTATTCTTGAGGATGAAGTGTTTCATAATACATGGTCATTGTTTAAGAGAACCGAAGAGTCAAAATATTATAGTTTTTTGTGGAATTCTTGTTTAAGACGAAGTTGTGTTAAAGGTATATATTTCGATGAAGGTTTAAATTGGTTGGAAGATCATACATTTATGTATAGATGTTATTTAATCTCTAATTCATATGTTATGTTGGCAAAACCTACCTATCATTACGTTCGTCATGACAATACAAGTCTTGCTCATGTTAGGAATTCTGAGGTCATATTCGAGGCTGCAAATATAGAATATACTCTAAAAAAACAACTGCTAAACGGGAATGATCTAAACGTATTAAACAGTGTAATGCAGTGTTATCAGTATAGGTTACACTCAATGGTAGAGAACCTGTATATGACTCATACTTCATATTTTGAAAAGAAGAAATTATCTGTGAAGAAACCTTTAATTAGTTATTTCGCATGTAAAGAGGAACGAATTTTCTTTTCTCCAACATTACCATTCGTTGTTAAACATATTTTGATCTGGATTATTTGTTTTGTAAGAGAAAAATATACTCGTTAATTTTTTTTTTTTATATGAATATCAACAGGCTGGATTGTATTTAGATGTATCGTAGTATAACAGACATTGTAAAGTATATAGCTGCATTAGTGGTTGTTAATGGTCACTTATTCGTATTCTTTTCGGATTATACAGCAATAGCTTCCTGGGTTAGTCTCGGATCGCAATGTGTATCTTTATTTTTGTTTTTTTCTGGATATGGTTTGATGTGTGCTTATGAGAATAAAGGCGATTCCTATTTACATGGCTTCTTTTTTAGAAGAATAGTAAGAGTCCTGATTCCATTGATAACTGCATATATTGTGACTCTTCCTTTATATTCTATTTTTCGTGGTCCTATAGATTGGAAAGACGTCTTGGCTACAATATATTTTGGGGGAGAATATCTAAAATTTAGTTGGTACGTAACTGAAATTCTTATTTTATATTTGATTTTCCATGTTTGTGTGTTCGTTTTTAAAAATAATGTTCGGTACGTAAGGTTAAACTTGACTGTTTCAGTATGTGTTTTAATGATAATTTTGGCTGTTATAAAGTTTCCTATATGGTGGTTGTTGGGTCTTCCTTGCTTTGTATTCGGAGTGTGGTATAAATATTTAAATAATGTACAGAACACAAAATGGATTGGGATAATGTCTGTAGTCCTGTTCATAATTTCGTTTCGTTGGCAAGATGTTGCATCTTTATGTGCATCTTTAAACCGTTGGCGATATCAATATATTGCGTATTATATATCTAATATAGCCTTTGTGTCTTTTATCGTATATATTATAAGAAAAATTCAAACAAAAATTGAGGCTTGTAATACCCATAAAATTTTTAATTCCTATTATGAGATTTATTTAATGCAGAACTGCTGTTTCATTATTGTCGGTAGTCTGGGACTTGTATCATGGTTGATGATACCTGTTTCTTTGTGTGTGGTAGTCATTGTTGGTTATATTATGAATAGAGTAAATAATAGATTATTTATGTATCTTAAAATGATGTTTTGAATGGAAGTTCCAAAGATTAGTGTCATAATGCCTGTCTATAATGCGGAAGAGACAGTTTCTCGTATGATAGACACTATAATTGCTCAAACATTTATTGAGTGGGAACTTATATGTATTGATGATGGAAGCAAAGATTCTTCGGGTGTAATACTTGATGAATATGCAAAGCGTGATGAAAGAATAAGGGTTATTCATAAAGTAAATGAAGGGGTTTCCGCTGCCCGTCAGGATGGACTTAATGCGGCAAGAGGTGAATATATAATTCATGCGGATGCAGATGACTGGGTAGAACCATCAATGTTGGAAGAGATGTATGAAAAAATAACAAAGGAAGATTGTGATGTTTTAATATGTGATTTCTATATTGACCATGGTAATACACACATATATAATAAACAGGAACCGACAAAATGTGTTTCATCAAATATTTTACGTGATTTGTTTGCTCATCTGCATGGGGCTATGTGGAATAAGTTGGTAAAAAGATCCTATGTGGAAAAGTATAAGGTGAAATTTCCTCAAGCAATTAATCATTGCGAAGATTTTTTGTTTTGGGTTCAATTGTTCAAAAATGATGATGTTAAAGTCTCCTATATAGATAGAGCATACTATCATTATTGTGAAAGCGATAAGTCTATAACAAGAAATTACACTCGAGAAACATATAAAATGCGTAAAGCATTTCTGAAAAGATTGTCAGAATTGTTGTCCTCTGCAAATTTTTTGAAAGAAATCAAAAAAATGGGCTTTAATATTTTTACAGAAGCCTTTATTTATGATGTTCTTTCTAATAAGGAGATAAAATATGGTCTTTCAGAATATCAAGAGTGTATATATGATGTTAAAAGTATAAAATGGAGAATTGGTTTTATTCTCATGAACTATAATCTGAATTATTTAGCTCATAAGTTAATACATTATTAATTATGATACCAAAGGTTATCCATTATTGTTGGTTTGGACGTAAACCTATACCGAAGGAATATAAAAGATATATAGATAGTTGGCGAAAATATCTTCCTGATTATGAAATTAAAGAATGGAATGAGGATAATTATGATGTGAATTGCATTCCTTTTTCGGCAGAAGCTTATTCTGTTGGCAAGTATGCTTATGTTAGTGACTATGCTCGTTTGAAGATTATATACGATAATGGCGGCGTATATTTTGATACTGATGTAGAAGTAATCAAGCCAATGGATGATATTCTCGCAAGGGGCCCGTTCATGGCATTTGAAAAGCATGTTTCTGGTGAACCTGATGCTGCGTTATTTGTGGCAGTTGGTTTAGGTTTTGCATGTGAGCCTCATAATCCAATTATAAAGGAAATAATGGATTACTATGAGAATGTGCACTATATAATGGATGATGGCTCAGTAAAACAGATTCCAATTGTTTATATAACCACGGATGTGTTGAAAAAGCATGGTCTTGTTGTTTCTTCCAGACCTTTGGAACTTGAAGGTATTACGATATATCCTTGGGATTATTTTTGTCCTATGGAGTATCTATCTAATAAGATAGAAATAACAGAAAATACTCGTACTATTCATCATTATTCTGCCACTTGGATGTCATGGACGGACAAACTAAAGATGAAAAAAGGGTATTATTCAAGAATTATTAAAAGATTTCTCGGAATTGGTTGATTTATCTCCAAATAAGAAAAAGGTATATTACCTTATTCTTTTTATTTTTTTAAAAAGCTTTATTGCAAGCATTATTGGAATGGAGGACATTCTTAATATGCTTGCAGATATATTGGTGTTTTATTTAGTGTATAGACTACCTAAGAAACATTTTGCACAGTTAAAAAGGGCTTTGGGATACAAACTAATTGGAGTAATTACTTTCTTTTTCTTTATTGGAATTCTTTCTGGATTTGTGAACTATGTACCAATCCAGACTATTTTATGGGGAGTTAGATTGTTTATAAGATATTTTTTTCTTTTTTATGTTTTATTTTTTACTTTTGATAAAACGGATATACCATGGTTTAAGAAATTTTTATACAAAATATTTACTTGGAATTCCTTAGCATGCATATATCAGTTATATACTTTTAGAACAGGAGATGGAATGGGAGGAATAACTCATAATAACGGAGAACTTTCAATACTATTGGTGGTTTTGGATCTGTTTTTCTGTATGGAGTATTTTTCTGGTAATATTTCGAAATATTCGTTGATTGGGCGTTTCCTTATGACAATATTTATCTCCATGTGGGCGGAAATTAAGTTCTTGTATTTTATTTTGCCATTGTGTCTTTATGCTACATATGTATTGGCAAAAAAGACAAGTTTTGTGCATGTGATTGTATTGGTTCTTGCATCGTTGTTTTTCGTCCCCACAATGAAGTTTATTTTATCATTTTATTATAGTGATGAATATATAGAAAAGACGTTTGATAGTGATGAAATTGTAACAGAGATATCCCATGATAGATATAATCTGGCTGCAGAAGGTGTGAGTTTTAATCGTAATACTTGTATAAAAAAAACTCAAGAAACTTTTCTTTTTGATCCAATACATAATGCTATTGGGTGGGGGATAGGAAGTGGTACTAATTCCAGTAGATTCAAGACTTGGATAAACTATCAGTATGAGCAAACTGCTTATTTCTTTTTTACGTCTTCTTATGTGTTAATCGAAACAGGTTGGATTGGCTTTGTCTCATTCCTTTTGATTTATGCATTTATTATGTTGCGTTTTTTGCATTATTATATTTTGCGTAAAGATCAGAGTTCAAAATATTGGGCGAGTATAGGCATTATATTATGTGGAATGACTTTCCTTTTTATATGGTATAACGATACTCCTTATGCTTATTACTATATTCCTTTTATTATTTGGTCGTTTTGTTTTATAGCACTTAGAAAAGAAGTCAATTATTCAGAGAGCATTATTAATGAAAAAAACGGAGATATTTCAGATAATAAAGTTCGAACAGAACTTGTACAATAGTTATATGTTCACATCAGAACAGAGAAGACTAATGGGAAGAATAAAACATGAAGCCATTTATGGAATCATGCAGTGGCAAAGATTCGCTCGCTTAACAGATTATTATTATGAGAAAACAAGTGAATCTTCCAATATAATAAGTAAAATTCTATATGTCTTATATATACGCAAAAGAAATATTCTTGCAGAAAGGCTTGGACTAGAAATCGAAACAAAAAATATAGGCAAGGGGTTGTTTGTATATCATTTTAATAATGTTATTAATGGTAGTAGCATTATTGGCGAAAATCTTCATCTTCATGGGGGAAATGTTATTGGAAATGCAGGACCTCATGACGATAGATGTCCAATTATTGGCAATAATGTTATGTTGGGTGCTGGTGCAAAAGTAATCGGAGCAATTCGTATAGCTGATAATGTGAAGATTGCTGCAGGTGCAGTTGTTGTTAAGGATGTGCTGGAACCTGGATGTACTGTTGCTGGAGTTCCTGCAAAAATTGTTAAGCATGCAAATTCTTAAAGTCAGTATTGTCGTTCCTTGTTACAATGTAGATAAATATCTGGACAGATGTTTAAATTCCATTGTTAATCAAACATTAAGAGAAGTTGAGATAATTCTTGTAGATGACAAATCACCAGGTATTGTTCCTGTGATGTGTGATGAGTGGGCAAAAAGAGATTCCAGAATTAAGGTTGTTCATAAAGATTGTAATGAAGGACTTGGTTTTGCCCGTAACTCTGGACTTGAAGTTGCCAATGGAGAGTATGTTGCATTCGTCGATTCAGATGATTTTGTAGAACTAAATATGTATGAAAGACTTTATAGTGAAGCAAAATGTTCTGATGCAGATGTAGTATTTAGTAACTTTTTTACAGAAGGACAATCTGGGGTATGGCATGTTAGTAATGAGGTCAGAGGAAGAAAAGAGTGGGATAATGATTCTATAAATGATTTTGTGTTAGACATGATTGCTTCGAGACCAACAGATAATTTTGAACGAAAATATCAAATGTCTGTGTGGCATAGCATCTACAGGAAATCTATTATAGATGAAAATATAATACGATTTCATTCTGAGAGAGAAGTTTGTTCTGAAGATTTTCCTTTTCAAATTGATTTTTTGTTGAAGGCAAAAAAAATAGTTTTTTTACCTGATGCTTTTTATCATTATTGTTGTAATGAATTATCGTTAACTTCAACTTTTAATCCAGATAAATTCAGACGAATAAGAAACTTGTATGAATTGATGTGTTTGCAGTTGAAAAGCGTGGAAGATTCTCAGTTGCGTCTGGATAAATTCTATATTGGATATGTTCGAAATCGAATTTGTGAATTGATTCTGTCTAATGTGGATAATAAAGATTTGTATCTTCAAAATGTCATGATGGATGAGAAACTATTAACTATTAAAAACAGATTTCCTATAGCATCTTTGCCTATTTATCCTCGTTTGTTTTCTTATTTGTTGTTCAACCGAAAAAAATCATTGCTGAAGTTATTTGTGTATGTGCAAGCATATATCAAAAAGATAAGTGGCAAAAGAGTCTGAAATGGAAAATGTTAGATGCTCAAACATCGAAAGCCTGAGAATTGTTGCAATGCTAATGATTGTGACACATCATGTTTTGGTTCATGGAATAATTCCGGTTGATAATGCTAATGGAATTATACCGATTTTGGACGTGTTTGTAATTTATGGAGTGAATATTTTTTTGTTAATATCTGGCTATTTCGGAATACGTTTGACATGGAAGTCCTTCTTTAACCTTATGTGGATAATTGCATTTTACAAAATTTGCCATTTGTTCATAGATACTGTTATTTTTGGTGTGAACCATACGATTTACGAATGGCTGCTAAAACCAATAAGTGGTGTGGTTTCTGGTGGAGGTTGGTTTGTGGATGTTTATATTTTGTTGATGCTTGTTTCACCTCTGTTAAATAGGTTGCTGGTGGTGGTAAAAGATATTCATGAATACCTGCAATATTTGTTGGTCCTTTTATTGCTTGATATTGGATATGGATTCGTGTTGGGAAAACATTTTGATGCCTATGGATATAGTTTGATGCATTTTATTGTTATGTATTTTGTTGGATATGGGATTAGGCATTATGTAAATGTGTCAAAAGTCTTTTGCCTTACTTTTTTAGGTGGATGTTTTATTGTGTATTTATGTTGCGTTTTATTGTTTTATGGAGTTCAATGGAATGTGTTTTATTCTTATTCAAGTCCGTTTGTTGTAACTGTTAGTTGCTTTATTTTTGTGTTTTTTGTAAAAACTGGTTTTTATGTAAATAAAGTAATTAATTATGTCGCGTCATCAATGTTACCTGTGTATCTAATACATGAGGGTGGATATACAAGTAAATGGTATTACGATATAATTGGCAACTATTGGAATGCAACAAATGGAGTAAAATGTATAGGAATTATCTTGCTATTGATATTGTTTCCATTTGTTATAGCAATAAGTTTGGATCAAATACGAAAATTATGTGCAACTCCAATTGTAAGGTTGTTATCTTCTGGTATGGTGAAACTTGAAGATTATTTTAGAGAGTTTATTAAATGAAGATTCTATATATAGGAACTCCTGACATCTATGAGCGTTGGAAAGAACATCGTAATCCTTCTCATTGGCTTTATGGAGCTGTTGAAATGGAGAAAGAAGGAAATGAGGTTGTTTGGGAAAAAGAACGTCATTCGGTTCTGAATGATGTTAAGCTGTTGACGAAATGTCGTCATGATATTATTTTTATCCCTAATCTTAATCTTAATGCGCATTTCCTTATTTTAGTTTTGTCTTCGTTAGGAGTTATTCGTGTTCCAATATATGCTTTTTTGCATCATGAACCAAATGTAAAAACATGTGTAAAAGCAGTTTTGTACAGGTTTTTATTGTCTGCCCCCAGACATTTGTTTTTTCTGTCGGAATTGACAATGAAAAATTGTGTTGCTGCAGGTTTTGTGAAAAAAGACAAATGCTCTGTTCCTGGTTGGGGAGCAGATATTGATTTCTATTCGAAGATAAAAACTCTGGATGGGGAGTATTTTATTTCTACTGGTAAAGAGAATCGTGATTTTGACATCCTTATTGAGGCTTTTAAGAAAACAGGTGCAAGGTTAAAAATTTTTACGGCAAAGTCTCATGCAGGTATGAATTACGAGGACTTAATCAACAAATGTAGTACTGTCCCTAATATAGAAGTGTTCCTTACGGAAAACTCTGGAGAGGTATATCCGCTGATGCTTGATGCGATGGCAAAATCAAAGGCTTTAGTTTGTCCTTTGAGAAAAGAAGCTCTGAATTATTGTGTGGGATTGAGCACTATTGCGGATGCTGAAGGACTTAATAAGCCGCTCATAATCACTCGTAATCCGTATCATGAGACTGAGCGAGTAAAAGACTTCTATTTGGTTGATACTGTTGATGAATGGGTGGATGCCATAAATGCGATACAGAGAGAGGGGCAGGTTTGTAATGTGGGTAATCGTTATTCCATTAAGAAGTGTTGGGATAACATGAAACAATATATCGTCGGATAATGTCGAGAGTCTTGGTTGTTGCTACCTCTCGTAAGACACGTGGGGGAATAACGTCGGTCGTGAAGGCGCATGAAACAGGTGAACAATGGAAGAAGCTTCATTGTGTGTGGATTGAAACACATAGGGATGGACCTGCTTGGAGAAAGATTGCATATTTTATATGGGCTTGCATTGAGTATTTGTTTCTATTGCCATTTGCAGATATTGTACATATTCATGTAGGTCTTGAAACATCTATCACAAGGAAAAACTTTTTTGCCGTGTTAGCAAAAGAATGTTTTTATTGTGGAAAGTTGAATCATAGAAAAATAATAGTGCATTTTCATCCATCCAATGAGGATGTGTTTCGTGATGAAAAGTATTATCAACGACTAAAATCTTTGTTCGATAAGGCTGATAAGATATTGGTGCTAAGTCCAGTTTGGAAGACATCTATACAGCAAGCATATCCTTCGTCAAAATATGACATGGAGGTTCTTTGGAATCCGTGTCCTTTAGTAAAAAGGAATGTCGAACACAAAAAGAAACAGATTTTATATGCTGGAACTATTCTTCGTCGAAAGGGATATGATGTGTTGTTGCGAGCATTTGGAAAGATTGCAGTAAATTATCCGGATTGGTGTCTTGCTTTTGCTGGGAATCCATATTATGAAGATGGCATAAATGAGTTAGCCGAAGGAAAAAAACTTGCTAAAGAGTTAAAAATAAGTAATCAGGTTAGGTGGCTTGGATGGGTAAGTGGAGCCGAAAAAGAGAAGGTATTTAACGAGTCGTCTATATATTGTCTTGCAAGTGACGGGGAAGGATTTCCAATGGGTGTACTTGATGCTTGGGCTTATGGAATCCCTTGCGTTATGACTCCTGTTGGTGGTATTCCAGATATAGTTGTAGATGGCGTAAATGGACTTCTTTTCCCGGTTGGTGATGTTGATGCTTTAGCTGTGCAACTGGAACGTTTAATGGTTGATGAAGTTTTTCGTACCAGTATTGTTTGTAATAGCGATAAATTAGTATCAAGTATTTTCTGTATAGACAATATAAACAAGCAGCTTGAGGGTGTTTATATGGATTTGATGACATCTTAGATTCGGGGAATATGCTTCGGATAATAATAAATTCATACACATGTTGCCCCAATATGGGCTCTGAACCTGGGATGGGGTGGAACTGGATAATAAACCTTGCAAGGTATTGTGAGGTTTGTGTTATCTCCGAGGGAGAGTTCCGACCTCTGATTGAGGCTTGGATGGCGGAACAAGGAGCAACGACAACTGAAGCTTTGAAAATAGGTGCTGTAGAGTCTTCAGGTTGGTATTCTTTGAGAAACGAAGAATGGCAAGGAAAGGTTTGCTTCTATTGGAATCCTGTAAGTCCAAATGTTCGCAGGATGTGTTGGAATCAAGGTGATTGGCGTTTCTATCGATATTATGAAAATTGGCAACGCAAGACGGCTGATATTGCGAGAAGGATCGTTTCAACAGATAAGATAGACATTCTTCATCAGTTGAATATGATTGGTTTTCGTGAACCTGGGTATTTGTGGCAGGTGAGCAAAGAAACGGGAATTCCTTTTGTATGGGGACCTATAGGTGGCATGAAACAGTTCCCTATGGCTTATGCTACGGGTGGAGGCTTGAAAATGAGTTTTTTTTCTAAGTTAAAGAATGTCATAAATGTTTTACAAATAAAATATGACAGACGAGTGAAGAAAGCCCTCAATCAGGCTTCTTTGCTTATCTCTTCTATTCCTGATTCTTACGAAGCAATAAAAAAATACCATGGTTTGGAATCTGTTATTATTCCAGAAACAGGTTGTTTGGTAGATGAAAAAATAAGGAATGAAAGATATTCGTATTCAAAATTGCTTGATGATAAGAACAAAAGCGTTGATAATGATAGCGCAATAAAGTTGTTGTGGGTAGGTAAATTCGACTTTAGAAAACGTCTTGATATTGCTTTACGTATTATTGCCGAGTTGCGTGAACTTAATGTGTCACTCGTGGTTTTTGGCTCGGGAAATGATGAGCAGGTACAAAAGGCAAAGGATTTGATTTCCGAATTAGATATTGAGGATAAGATCACTCTAATGGGAAATACTTCAAATGAGGTCGTAAAGACGTATATGCAAAAGTCAGATTTGTTCTTGTTTACAAGTGTTAATGAGGATACTTCGACGGTTGTTCTTGAGGCTATTAGTAATGAACTACCTGTAATATGTTTCGATACATGTGGAATGGCTGCTGTTGTCGATTCTTCTGTTGGCGTAAAGATTCCTCTTTCAACTCCATCGCAAAGTGTAAAGGACTTTGCCGAAAAGATTGAATATTTATATAATCACACGGAGGAACTTCAACGTATGTCTGAGAATTGTAGAGCGCGTGCAGAAGAGTTGTCTTGGGAGAATAAAGCGAAGCAAGTCGTAAAGTTATACGAGAGTATTTTATCACATAAAAAATAGTTTATTGTGTTTTTCTTAGATTATACAAACCAATCGTTGGCATACATAGTTGATGCTGTTCAAATTGTAGTTCTTTTAGCATTATGTCTCACGTTCGTTTTTCGTAGGAAAGAGAATGTGGTGTTCATGAAGGTGTATAGTTTTATGCTTGCATATCTTTGTGGTATGGCTGGTATAAAATTTATGTTTGATATGGTGAGTCATTCGGATGAATGGTATAAGCCTTATATAGCATCAAGCCTTTGTCTTGTTCCTGTTATGGAGGGACTGATGTATTCCCTTTACAGACAGGGCGCGTCCTTTGGAAAGGTTCTTCGACGAATAATCATAAATGAAGGTCCTTTTTTGATTATAATCATATTGACAGTAACTGTTGGCTATCATAAATGGTATAAAACTGCTGCATATACATATTTGGGAGTATTCTCAATATATGCTTTTATTGTCACTTTGGTAAGAATTCGTTTATTCAGTCGTCAGGTTCGACAGGCTTATGCGGATGCCGATGAGCGTGGATTGATGTGGATTCGTCCAATCCTTGTTATGGCTGCTGTTCTGCTTATGACGTTTGCTGTTTCTTATTTCTTTGTATTTGCATGGGTACGAATTGCTTTTGACGCGGTAAGCGTATTCGTATATGCAGGTGTAGGCTATTACCTTATGCGTCAAAAGCCTGTTGATAATAGCCTTGTGGATGATACTCGTATGTATTTGCAGGGCGATATGGTGGATAAGGTTCAGGTGCGTGTTCGTGACAAGAATGGTGACATGATGTTTGTCAATATTGGTGAGAAACTTACTCGTGAGGGAATGATTGAGCTTGGAAAGAAACTTGACCATTTTATGACGACTTCCGTTGATTGCTTGAAGCACGATTTTACGATTGCAGAACTAGCAGAAAAGATGGGCGTCGATAATATCTATCTTTCTTGTTATATAACCAATGAGTTGGAAATGGACTTCTATACGTACGTGAATGATTTCCGTCTCGACTATGCCTCACACTTGTTAGAGACGTATCCAGACCTTTCCATTGATGATGTAACGTATAAGGCTGGTTTTACCAATAAGGCTGTGTTTGAAAAGTTATTCTTGAAAAGATATTCTTGTACGCCTGAGTTGTATCGTGAGCAGGGGGCGTATAAGCCAAGCGAGATTGTCAAGCCTCTCTTTGACCTCTTTGCAGAGAAGCGTCCTTCGTTCGTGTCTTCTCTCAAGGCTTATGAGCCGTTGTTAACTGATATAGAACGTGGTTGTTGTATCTTCATTGCTCTTGGTTATTCCAGCGTTCGTGCGGCCACATTCCTTGGAATGTCAGTTGAGTCATACGAGATTGCTTTGTGTCGTCTTCGCTCAAAACTGGGACTTCTTCACACGGATTCCCTTGAGGCGTTTGTCGAAAAAATATAGGCATGTCAGCAATCTTTTGACCTTTTGTGCATGAGGAGTTAATGAGGACTCATTGTGGAGGAATCACAAAGGAAACTGTAAATGATATTTCTCAAGATTGGATATGAACGTGTCGTATGTCGTCTCTAAGAGGATAACATGTGTCCGGCATAGAACAAACATATAGGGAAAAATTTTGTTTTTCCATCAAAAAACGTACCTTTGCAAAAATTTTTTGCAATGTGGTACGTACTTAAGGCCGCAAACTTGTCTCTGTCTTTGCGCGATGAGTTGAAAAACGGTCGTTTAGAATATTATCTGCCAACCCACACGATACTCCGTAACGTGGGAGGACAGCAAAAGCGAGTGGAGCAACCGCTCGTGTTTAACTTCATTTTCGTTCGCAGCTCATTAGACGAACTTAAATCCTTCTGTCGCAATCGCCCCGATTTGCGCATCCATGTTGTGTACAATCACAAGCCGATGCACGAAGAGGTGGCGGCCTCTCCTTTGAGAATAGGTGACCACCAGATGGAAATGTTCCAGAAAGCCATTTCTTTCTATAGCGGTCAGGAGATTCCTTTCGTCAAGCCTGAGGAAATGGAACTTGAGAAAGGTGATGAGGTTCGCATCATCGGAGGCCAGTTCTCTGGTTTGGAAGGCATACTCGTTTCTCAGAAAGGCAAGGATGGTGGACGTGTTGTCGTACATCTTAGTAACGTGATAGCCGTCCGTACACTCGAAATAGAACCGGAATATCTTCAGATTCTCCATTTTGGCAAGGACAATAAGCATTTCTACAAGCATCTTGACAGTTTCATTCCGCGACTTGACCGCGCTTTGGCCGTTACGCGAAGGAAACTTTCCACGGCTGAACTTACGCCTCTCGAGACATTCGTGAAGCGTTTCTCGCAACTTCGTACCGACACTATCAATTCAGAGGCAAAGGTACAGACACTCCTGTGTGCCAGTTGCACCCTTATCGGGAATACCGAAGGAGCGGAAGAAGCACGTCAAAAGGTACAGAAACTTCTTCCACGCATCAATTCGCAAGCAGTCAAAGATTTTGTCGTGAAATATATGGGCGAACAAATTTGAGTGTTTTACACGCATAGAAGCATATCTAAATGCTTTCAATGTGCAAATTCCAATGAGCTCTTTTCATATTGGAATCCTCATTCTTTTTTCCTTCCTCAATTACCGCTTTCTGGGCAGAGAAATATTTTTCTCTGCCCAGAAAGTGTAAAACGACCATACCTTTGGAGTAAGCATGAACATAATTCCATTATTTGAAAAAAGTTTTTTTAGAGAAAAATACTCCAATAAGTTTGTCGTCTCGCTTATTTCACTTACCTTTGCATCATTAAATGTTCGAGATTTTTCCCATGTTTGTTGGAAATAAATGCTAACATGCGTTAACTCAATAGATTATTTGTCTGTTGGGGAAATAAAATTGTGTACAGACGTTAATGTTTCGTATTTCCTTCCATATTTATTGCATGAGAAAACACAAATCCCAATGACATTTAGTAGTATCCATTTTTTGAATATGGATATTGAATAAATCTTGCTTTACAATAGAATAACAAAGGATAAATTTACAGCATGAAGAATGTCGTAATTGCAGCAGGTTATGCCACACGTTTAGGCGAATTGACTAAGAATTTTCCAAAGCCTCTGCTTAAGATTGGAGAAAAGACAATTCTTGGTCGTATGCTTGACGATATTGATGGTATTGCGGAAATCGATGAGCATATTATTGTAACAAATCACAAGTTTGCTCCAATGTTTGAGGAATGGGCAAAGGCTCAGGATTATTTAAAGCCAATTTCAATCGTGGATGACGGTACAGAAACAAATGAGACACGACTTGGCGCTGTTTGTGATTTGTTGCTTGCCATGGATAAATTGAAGATTAATGATGATATGCTTGTTGTTGCTGCAGACAACCTTCTTTTCTTTAGTTTTGACGGCTTCGTCAAATATGCAAAGGAAAAGAACTCTTCTTGTATAATGTGTCACACTCAACCTTCTTTGGAAAGGTTACAACGTACAGGCGTTGTAGTTCTTGATGAGAATAACAAGGTGTTGAATATGGAAGAAAAGCCACAGGCACCAAAGAGTACATGGGCTGTTCCGCCATTCTATGTCTATTTGAAGAAAGACCTCGACCTTGTTCGTAAGAGTGTAGAGAATGGTTGTGGAAAGGATGCTCCTGGTAATCTTGCTCATTATATGTGTGATCATACAATTATGCATGCATGGCCAATGGCAGGAACTGGTGAGAACTTACGTTTCGACATTGGTTCGCTTGACACGTACAAGGAAGCATGTGAGAAATATGGCAAATAACCTGAGTTTTTAGAACAGTATAACGATGCTTGACAAAAATATAAATCTTGAAGGAAGAACGGTACTTGTGACTGGTGCTGCAGGTTTTATTGGCAGCAATCTTGTTTTACGTCTATTTAAGGATGTCAGGGAAATCAAGGTAATTGGTATTGACAATATGAATGATTATTATGACGTCAATATCAAGAAGGAACGTTTAGCTACGATTCAATCTTTAGGAAGAGATTTCGTATTTATTCAAGGAAATATCGCAGATAAGGCTTGTGTTGATTCGTTGTTCACGGAATACAAACCTTCTGTTGTTGTAAATCTTGCAGCTCAGGCAGGCGTGCGTTATTCTATAACAAATCCAGATGCTTATATTGAGAGTAATCTCATAGGTTTCTACAATATACTTGAGGCTTGTCGTAATAATGATGTTGACCATCTTGTTTATGCATCGTCATCTTCTGTATATGGTAGCAACAAGAAGGTGCCTTATAGTACAGATGATAAGGTGGACAATCCTGTAAGTCTTTATGCTGCGACAAAGAAGAGTAACGAGTTGATGGCTCATGCTTATAGTAAGCTTTACAACATACCATCTACTGGTCTTCGCTTCTTTACTGTATATGGTCCTGCTGGTCGTCCTGATATGGCATATTTCGGTTTTACGAACAAATTGCGTGAAGGTAAGACTATTCAGATTTTCAATTACGGCAATTGTAAGCGAGATTTTACGTACGTTGATGATATAGTCGAAGGTGTCGTACGTATAATGCAGCATGCACCAGAAAAACAAATTGGTGAGGATGGTCTTCCTGTGCCTCCATATAAGGTGTATAATATTGGAAATAACTCGCCAGAGAATTTGCTCGATTTTGTAACGATTCTTCAGGAAGAGTTGATACGAGCAAAGGTTCTTCCTTCTGACTATAATTTTGAGTCTCATAAAGAACTTGTTCCAATGCAACCTGGTGATGTTCCTGTGACTTATGCCGATACATCTGCACTTGAACAGGATTTTGGTTTTAAACCATCAACATCACTTCGAGAAGGTCTCCGTTCTTTTGCTGAATGGTATGCAAAATACTACGGCACACTCTAATAATTTATTGTTGCAGCGTTAGAGCTAATATAATTAACATCTGATTACGCCGATTACACGGATTATTAGTATTATTTGAAAAACGTTAAATCCGTATAATCAGTTGTAATAGCGTCTGAATAAATAGAAATAACATCGGATTACGCCGATTACACGGATTATTTTGTAATGACGCACTTGATATATGAAAAAGAATCTTGGCTGATTAGAGGTGCTGCATTGGAAGTTCATAAGGAATTAGGATGTGGTTTTCTAGAGAAAGTATATCAAGATGCTTTGGAAATAGAATTCAAAAACAATGGCATCCCTTATGAGAGAGAGAAGCATATTGTTATAAAGTATAAAGGTCAGTTTATAGATCATGAATATTTTGCAGACTTTGTTTGTTATGGCAATATTATTGTTGAGCTCAAGGCTGTTTCTCAATTAACTGACATTCACAAAGCGCAAGTAATCAATTATCTTAAAGCGACAAAAGCACCACTTGGATTTCTTTTCAATTTTGGAGAGAAATCACTTAAGACAGAGAGAATAATCAATAATGGTCTTCCACTATAAAAAATCCGTTAAATCTGTGTAATCAGCTGTTACAGCGTCTGAGCTGATTAAACCGGCATCGAATCGCGTAGAACAGCAGATGTGTTCTGGGGATAAAATAATACTATGAAATAAAACTGCTATGAACGAATATCAATATCACATATTTAGTCCTTATCGTGTGTGTCCTTTGGGAGCACATGTTGATCATCAGCATGGTCTTGTAACAGGCTTTGCTATTGATAAGGGCGTTGACCTCTGGTTTAATATCCGTCAAGATTCATGTGTAAATCTTATTTCAAAGTCTTTTGATGGTGATGTTACATTTGATATCTCTGCCAAGGTCCAGATAAAGGAAAAGAATTGGGGCGATTACGCACGTGGTGCAAAGTATGCTTTAAGCAAACGTTGTGAGTTGCATAATGGTATTGATGGTGTGATACAGGGTAGCCTTCCTGTTGGAGGTCTGTCTTCAAGTGCTGCAGTTCTTATTGCATACGTTATGGCTTTTGCAAAGGCAAACGGTATAACACTTAAACCTTTTGAAGTGGTTCAAATTGCAAGTGAGGCAGAACGAGAATATATTGGATTGAATAATGGATTACTTGACCAGGCTTGTATCGCGTTGAGTAAAAAAGATAATTTGCTTTTCCTTGATTGCGATTCAAACGAGTATCGAGTAATACCAAAGAATCCTCAAATGCCAGATTTTGAAATCGGCATTTTCTTTAGTGGTTTGACACGTTCGCTTGTAAACTCTGATTACAATCTTCGTGTCTTTGAATGTAAGACGGCAGCATGGAATATGCTTGCCTATAACGACCAGCCACTTAAGACTTTCGATAAAACGTTTCTTCGTGACATTCCAAAAGAATTGTATGAGAAGACTAAAGAACGTATGCCTGCTCGTTTTGCACGTCGTGCAGAGCATTTCTATAGCGAATATCGCCGTGTTCGTCAAGGAGTGACTGCATGGGAGACAGGCAACATAGAACTATTTGGTAAGTTATCTTTCGACTCATGTGAAAGTTCAATTCACAATTATGAGTGTGGAAGTCCAGAACTTATCTCCATTTATAACATTATGCGTCCTTTGACAGGTGTTTATGGTGGACGCTTCTCTGGTGCTGGCTTCAAGGGAGCAGTCATAGCTTTGGTTAATCCTGAATACAGGGATAAAATCGAGCAGGAATTAACAGAAAAGTATTTGGCTGAGTATCCAGAGTACAAAGAGTCATTCAGAGTCTTTTGGGTGCATCCAGATGACGGTGCGCGATTTGTGAATTAAATACCGAAAGAATGATAGGATAAAAGAATTCTGTGGTAAGTACGAAACTGCTCGCTTTCTGCAACTTTTGTGAGTGTGTCTGAACACTACTGCAATATACAGTCAGCATTTTTTGATACTGCATCTTTTTTTGAACTATTCCTTTGGATGTAAGTCGTTAATGCTGTTTTCTTATTGAGACATGTTTTCTTTCTTCAAAAAAAAAGAATATAAATTAACTCCAATTCAAGAACTATTGTTGGCACTTCTTCGTGCACAACTATGGCTCAAACCTGTTGATGAAATTGTTTTGCCTTCAACTCCAGAAGAATGGGATGAACTAATAAATCTGGGTTACAAGCAAACCGTGATATGCTTTATTGCCAAGGCTTGTTTGCGTCATCCTAAGGTGGATGAGATACCTACCGATATCAGGGATGAGTTCGAAGCTGTTCTTGAAGAGAATGCCAAGATACATGAGTGTCATAATGCTATTCTCATAGAACTTTTTACCAAATTCGAGGAACAAGGTCTCCATCCAATTCTTCTTAAAGGCCAAGGCATTGCTCAGATGTATCCCGAACCAGAGTTAAGGCAATGTGGTGATATTGATTTGTATTTCTCTCCAGAAGAATACGAAAAAGCAAAGGTATTTATCTTTACTCTTGACATAAATGCAAAACAGGAAAAAGAAACATATAAGCATTATGGAACTAGCTATAAGGGAATTGATGTAGAGTTGCATCGTCATATTTGTAATTTCCCGAATCCATTTGTGAACAAGAAATTTCAGGAATGGACGTTAGAGGAAATGAAGTCGCCATCATCAGTTGTCATCGCGGGCAATGATGTTTCAGTTTCTTCACCGATATATGGTCTTATTTCTTCTTTTGCACATATGTGGCATCATTTTGAGAATGAAGATGCCAGCCTGCGTCAGTTGTGTGATATTGAGATGATGTACGAATATTGGAAAAAGAATGCGGATTTGTCATTGTTAGAGGGAAAATTAAACAAATTTGATTTGCTACGTTATTGGTGTATTATAATTTGCCTATGGGACAAATTTTTGCAAGATTCATTAACAGGGAATAAAATAAGATATGCAAAACAAGCATATCTTATTTTGTCTTTTATCTTTCTGAATGGTGGATTTAGGCATGGAAGGTCATGCGTAAATCATAAAAACATGATGATTGAGAAAATAAAAATCAGATATAATCGTGTTTTAGGTAGATACATTAAATATTATCCGATTTTAGGAATACAATTGTTTTGGCGTTATGCAGTTCGTGAAAAGGTAAAACCGTACTTATGGTTAAGAACTATAATTGACTCAGGTTTCGGATTTAGGAAATAGGTTACTTTAGCTACTATTAATACGACTATGTACCAATTTTCTGTACTCTGTGTTATGACTGCCTATCATGTAGGTAAGGATAATTACAGTCAAATCACTTTTTTTATTGAGAAATGGAATCCTAATAAACATATTGTTACTCTGTTTTCTTAATTGGAAGATTTGTGTTGCGTTTTGCTCGTATTTTTAATAAGTTGCATATACCTTGTAATATACGTCATTTTTTCAACGCTGTTTTCCGTAATAATTTGGTTGGCTATTCTAAATCTGAAATTTGAGTAATCGATGCTGCAGTAAAATATAATTATTTAGACTTTAGCCTTTGTAGAAGTTCATAAACTATGAGTAGCAGAAGTTTAGACGATACTATATTGGGATATTTCAAGCTCCTAATTTGTAATTCGTGTCTTTAGAACTATGGATCGGACGGAGCTTTATTTTTAAAACTTTTAACTTACGAATCGTATTTCCTTTTTAACTTATGCAACTTTAAAACTCCAATACCCCAATGCTAAAGGTAAATTAGTAAGAATAAGGTTAATCAAAGAGCTGTGGATGTTTTGTTTTCGGACTAACGAGGGTGTTGACGCCTTTATGGTACTGCATTCAATAACGGAAATAGCAAAGAAGAATGAGCATTCCAAATTGTGGGCACTACTTATTGTTGCACAACAATAGGTGAATACGCATATATTTTATCGAACGATGTTTTCTGCTTAGGATGTACCTGAGTAGTAAAAAAAAATTATTATGGATAAAAATCTTATAACAGTAACATCGCCATTACTGCCAAATCTTGACGAGTTTCATGAATTGTTAAAACAGATTTGGGATAGTAAATGGATAACAAATAATGGTTCTTTCCACAAGCAATTGGAAAAAGAACTTGCGGAATATCTTGGAGTTCCTTATCTAAGTCTTTTTACAAATGGAACACTCCCTCTTCTTACGGCTCTGCAGGCTTTGAGAATCACAGGCGAGGTGATAACAACTCCTTATAGTTTTGTCGCAACAACACATTCTATTTGGTGGAATGGCTGCAAACCTGTATTTGTGGATGTTGATCCTGCAACTGGAAATATTGATCCGGATAAGATTGAGGCAGCAATCACTCCAAAGACAACTGCTATTATGCCGGTTCATGTATATGGTAAGCCTTGCGATACTAAGCGTATTCAGGAGATAGCAAATACCTATGGTTTGAAAGTCATATATGATGCAGCCCATGCGTTTGGAGTAAAGGAAAACGGTGTAAGTGTTTTGAATGCTGGTGACATGAGTACGCTCTCATTCCATGCAACAAAGGTGTATAACACTATTGAAGGTGGAGCAATGATTATGCATGATGAAGAGACAAAGAGACGTATTGATGATCTTAAGAACTTCGGTTTCCATGGCGAAACTACAGTAGTTGCTCCAGGCATCAATAGCAAGATGGATGAGATACGTGCTGCATATGGACTTCTTAATCTCAAACATGTTGATTCTGCTATTGCAGCCCGCAAGAGTGTTGCAAAGGCATATTATGATGCTCTTAAAGATGTAAAGGGTATATCATTCTATCCATATCTCAAAGAATCGTTCGAGAGTGATAGTCTTCATTATAACTATGCATATATGCCAATGTTTGTAAATGCAGAGGAATATGGTATGACTCGTGATGAACTATATGCAAAGATGAAGGCTGCCAATGTGCTTGGAAGAAGGTATTTTTATCCATTGATCTCGGAATTTAGCACATATAGGGGATGTCAAGGTGCAGATATGTCAAATCTTCCTAATGCACATAAAATGGCAGAAACAGTTATATGCCTTCCTATGCATCATGCGTTGAGTGTTGAGGATATTAATCGTACACTTGATTTGATTGTTAAATAATTTGTCTTATGAAGGAACTATCAAGAATGGCGGCAGAGATAAAACCGTCTTTGACTCGTAAGCTTTTTAATATGGCAAAAGCCTATGATGACGTAATTGACTTTACGTTGGGAGATCCTGATGTACAACCTCATCAAAAGATAAAGGATGCTGGATGTGCTGCTATTCAGGCAGGTAAGACTCGCTATTCTCAGAATGCAGGACTTCTTGAGTTACGAGAAGTTATCAGCAGATACTATGTTCGAAAAGAAGGATTTGAATACGATCCTGTTTCGGAAATACTTGTGAGTGTGGGAGCCATGGAGGGATTGTATCTTTCATTACTCGCTATGTTAAACCATGGTGATGAGGTTATTATCCCAGCACCTTACTATGTTAATTATGGACAGATGGTTCAGATGTGTGGAGGTGTTCCTGTTATTGTTGACAAACCTTCAGAAGAGCCATTAACATTTAATATTAGTGATATTGAAAATGCTATTACTTCCAGAACAAAAGCGATTATAATAAATACGCCTTCAAACCCTTCAGGTAAGATTATTTCACAGGATAAGATTAAGGCTCTTGCTGATCTTGCGAACAAACATGATCTTTATGTTATAAGTGACGAAGTATATAAGTGTCTTATTTATGGAGATACAGTTTGGAAGAGTATAGTTGCCATTGATGGAATGCGTGAACGTACAATTTTAATCAATTCTCTTTCTAAGGAATTCTGTATGACAGGATGGCGTGTGGGATATGTAATGGCAAATCCTGAAATCATAGCAACTATGACCAAATTACAGGAAAATGTTGCTGCTTGTGCACCTCTTCCTTCTCAATATGCTGCAATAGAGGCTTTAAGTAGTATTGAGGATTATTCTGCTAATATGAAATCAATATTTAGTGAGAGACGAGATGTACTTGTAAGTGGAATAAATTCTATTCCTGGACTCTCATGCACAGCACCGGATGCAACATTCTATCTTATGGTTGATATTTCAAAGACAGGTTTAAAATCTTATGATTTCTGTTGCAAACTTTTGGAATCTGTTCATGTAGCAACAGTTCCTGGTGTCACTTATGGTGAATCATGTGATGATTATATACGAATAGCTTTCACTCTTGATATCAAGAAAATAAATGAAGGTGTACGCAGAATAAGAGAGTTTATGCTAACCATATCATCAAAGTAAAAAACTGGTAACTATGAAATATACCTTTGCAACCACTAAAGATATTGTCCCTATGGTGGGCATGAAACAACGTTTGAATTATATAGATGTTGCGAAAGGACTATTGATTTTGATGGTTATATATGGGCATACGGGAAATCTAGCTTTGGGTTTGGGAGTTCACAATAAGGTTATAGATATAATTCCAGAAACTCTCTTTTTTAAGCCATTCTTCATGCCGGCTTTCTTTGTAATTGCTGGCTATTGTTCAAATTATGAGAAAAGAATTAAGGATTTTGTCATATTAAATGCCAAGGCTTTGTTAATTCCAGCAGTATTGCTTTTGTTTGTAAGAATCTTTGTGCGATTTGTGTTTACAGGTACTTTTTCAACATTGGAGTGGAACGGAATAGCTTCAAAAGGCGCAATATTTCATCTTGGCTATTGGAATTGGTTTCTAACGGCATTGTTTTCTACAAAAGTTTTATTTTATTTGTTGCTTCATTGGGTTAAAACATTCAAAAGCAGATTTATTATTGTTAGTGTTATCCACATATTAGGAGTGCTGTTTTTAAATTATAAGGGAGAAGGAATCTTTTTCTTTAACTTCTATTTCTATCAGCATGCTTTAATGTATTTATTATTTGTTGAGATTGGATACGATCTTGCAAAAAATAATATTAAAAGTTTTGGTCTGACAACAAATGCTGGTATATTTTTCGTATTATATTTTGGCTATCTTTTTATAGGCAGAAAACTACCTGCAATAACATCGGATCCATATGTGCCAGTTATTGATATTATACCACATCTTATCATGGCCATATGTGGTAGTTTAATGATAATGGAGTTGTCTAAAAGAATAGGTAAAAGTGAATTTCTTGAGGAATTTGGACGACATTCATTGGTTATCTATTGCTTGCATTTTCAATTCATGTTCTCATTTTACCAGATATTCAAAGAGCAACTAAATTTGATGGGCGTTCACCATACATTGACATCCCTAATCATTTTATATTTTTTTACCGCTTATGGTTGCTTGTGGTTTAGCAAATTACTAAATACCAAATATCTGAAATGGATAATAGGAAAATTTTAATTTGGCTATAATATATGAAAAAATTATTAATGCTTGGTGGAAGTTTATATCAGACTTATGCCATTAAAGAGGCAAAAAGACTTGGTTATTATGTTATAACTGCTGATTATCTTCCATCAAATCCTGGACATAAGTTTGCAGATGAATATCATAATGTAAGTACTGTTGACAAGGATGCTGTTCTTGCTTTAGCAACAGAACTTAAAATTGATGGTATCGTTGCTTATGCGTCTGACCCTGCAGCTCCAACAGCTGCGTATGTGGCTGAGAAATTGGGGTTGCCAACGTCTCCTTACAAGTCGGTTGAGATTCTTTCTAATAAGGATTTGTTCCGTGCATTTCTTCAGGATAATAATTTTGCTTGTCCAAAGGCAATGGGCTTTACTTCTTACGAGGAAGCTCTTGCTCATATAGATGAATTTAAGATGCCGGTAATGGTGAAGCCTGTCGATTCGTCAGGAAGTAAAGGTATCAATAAAATGACGGACAAGTCTCAACTTAAGGAATTTGTAGAAGATGCACTCCATTATAGTCGTGGAAAGCGTTTTCTTATAGAGGAATTCATCGTTAAGAAAGGACATCAGATTTCTGGTGATGCATTCTCTGTTGATGGAAAACTTGTATTTCATTGTTTGGGCAACGAATTTTATGATCCCAATTGTGACAAGGACTTTGCTCCTCTTGGCGAGTGTTGGCCATTCCAGATGGATCATAAATATATAGAAGACCTTGAAAAGCAGCTTCAACGTATAATTTCTCTTCTTGACATGAAGAGTAATGCATACAATGTAGAGGCTATCGTGGGTGAAGACGACAAGGTTTATCTCCTTGAACTTGGCGCTCGTTCTGGAGGTTCCCTCATTCCGCAAGTAACAGAATGTGCAACGGGAGTAAACATGGTAACATGGGTTATTCAAGCTGCAGCAGGGGATCCTATAGACCTTTCAATCCTTGAAGGTCGTAAGGAAATGCCTATCAAGGGCTATTGGTCAAACTATATGGTTCACTCCAATGCGACAGGTAAGTTCCAGTCCATTTCTTATGATTCCGAGTTTGAAAAGAATCATCTTGTATCTTTTGTCAACGATCTCCATGTCGGAGATGAAGTTCATCGCTTCCGCGATGCACAGGATTGCATAGGTGAGTTTATTCTTAAGTATGATAACATGGAACAGATGTTTGATGTAATTAAGAATATTGAGAATTATATTGATGTGAAGGTAAAATAAATGGAGCTAAATACTGATGTTAGGCTTTCACAAGAGGATGTGATGAGTCTTCTAAATCATTTCGATGATTCCTCGGATATACCTTTACATGAAGGATTGGACTTTGTCTCCTATAGTGAGAAACTTAGTAAGTATGCACATTTTGTTCTCGCTATAGAAAAGGAGAAACAGTTAGGCTTTATTGCTTATTATCTTAATGATGAAAAAAAGTTCGTATATATACCTCAAATTGTTGTGCATAGGGATGGGAGGCATCAAGGCATAGGGCATTTAATGTTAAATATATTATGTTCTCGATATGCTGGAAAGTATGAATGTGTCAATTTGGAGGTTTTGAAAGATAATATGAATGCAAGACGATTTTATGAACGAGAAGGTTTTGGAGTAATCGAGGATCACAACGAAAGATTATTGTTAAAAAAGAGTATTTTGTTATGACTGAATGCGAAAGAATAATCAAAGAGGGAATCTTACCAAAATCCTTTTTTGATGAAGAGGTTAGGTGTGATTTTCTCGTTACTGAAAAACGGAAGAAAATCTGGGCTATTGAAATTGATTGTGCCTAACAAGCAGATTGGGATTGGACAGCATGATTATGTGTTATGGGTGATAGAATTGTATTTTTAGACTATGCAAGAACATTTGCTTTGTTTCTTGTTGTTTTTGCGCATTTATATTCTGTTGATTCGGATGTAAAACTATATGTATATGCATTTCATATGCCTTTTTTCTTTTTCGTGAGTGGTTATCTTCATAAAGATGTTGATATGTTCCAATTAGTAAAAAAAATGGCAAAAAGAATGTTGGTTCCTTTTTGTTTTTTTCTATTCATTGGTTTTTTATTTCACGTAATGTTAAGACAAGGATTTCCAATGGGTGTTTTAAAGGGAAGCATAAAGGGAATGGTATTAGGAACTGTCATTGAAGCAAATGATATTCTTTGGTTTTTACTTGCGCTTTTCTTTACTCGGATTATTGGAAATGCGTTTATAAAAAGAGTTTGGTTGGGATTGTTATTTGTGCTGTTATTAGTAATATTAACATGGAACTATAATATATTCTATTTGGGTTCATCGTTGATGGCTCTTCCTTTTTTTCTTTGTGGCTACTATGGAAAAGAATACTTAACAATATTATTTCAAAATAAAAAGTTGTGTGTATTCATTGGAATTGCTTGTGCGCTTTGTTCCTTTATTATATCAAACATTAATGGGAAGGTCTCTATGGCGGGAAGATGTTTTGGAAATACCCCAAACGAATGGATTAATTTTTCCCTCTTTTATCTGAATGGAATAATTGGAACTTTAATGCTATTAAGCGTATCGGCAATGTTTTTTAGGGAGTCAAAAATTGCGAATATTGTTTCAAAATCATCAATTAGTATTGTTGGTCTTCAATACATACCGATTATTATATGGATGAAAACTGTTGGATTAAATCAATCGTATATCTTTTCTTTTTTTTATTCTATATTGATAATTGCAATTGCTGTATTCTTTCATTATTTGGTACAGAAAAAGTCAAATTGGCTTTTAGGCGGAAAATAAGCTAACGTTCGCAACGTCGTTGCAACAAATATAATAATCAACAAAGTAATAATCGAATATTATGACTGAATGCGAAAGAATAATCAAGGAGGGGATCTTGCCAAAATCCTTTTTTGAACCAGAGACAATCTGTGACTTTTATGTTGATGAAAAAAGAAAAAAAATATGGGCAATTCTAATTGATTTGCTCGCGAAGTTTGATTCTGTTTGTCGTAAACATGGGTTGCGATATTGGGTGTCTTGTGGAGGTTTATTGGGTATTGTACGTCATAATGGATTTATTCCTTGGGATGATGATCTTGACGTTAGTATGTTGAGAGAGGATTATGAAAAACTAATTCGTTTAGGTCATGAATTTGAGGATCCTTATTTTTTACAAATACCTTGTCAGGATGATGGGTATTTTTATTCATTCGCAAAATTAAGAAATTCAAATACAACGGCTGTAAGTAAAGTTTTCAGATATCAGAATTTTAATCAGGGATGTATGTTGGATATATTTCCTATGGATAATTGTGATGTTAATGATGCAGAACAGAATTTCTGTAGAATTAAAGAATTGGCCTTGATGAATTCTTTAAATATGAGGATGAGTAATCCTTATTTAGAGCAGAATGATTTAATTCGAATTGCAAAAACCTGTTTAGACGACCCAAATGACGTTTTTAAGGAATTAGATTCTATTGCTCAAAGTCATAGTAAAGATGAGACAGAATTCACAACTTTGGCTGTTTCTACTATTTTCCATTGGAAAAAAAATTTAATACCTAAGAGTGTTTTTAAAAATCTAAAAGAAGTTGATTTCTATGGTGTTAAGACGTATATTCCTTCGGATTTTGATTGCGTTTTAAGTACAAATTATGGTAAGTATATGGTATTTCCCCCAATAGAATCTCGAGGAAGTTGGCATGATGGTGCAATTTTTGCCCCTGACGTACCTTATATTGAAACGATTAAAAGGTTAAGAAACGAGGATTTACAGAAATAATACTCAAACGGTGAAAAAAGTAATTACATACGGAACATATGATCTTCTTCATCAAGGACATATAAATCTTCTTAGGAGAGCAAAAGAGCTTGGCGATTATCTTATTGTAGGGGTTACAAATGATAATTTTGACAGAGAGCGAGGTAAACTTAATGTTCGTAATAATGTCCTTGAACGTGTAGAGGCTGTCAAAGCTACTGGATATGCGGATAAGATCATTATAGAAGATTATGTCGGTCAGAAGATAGATGATATCCAAAAGTATGATGTTGATATTTTTGCTATAGGTTCTGATTGGGAAGGAAAGTTTGATTATCTCAAGGAATATTGTGATGTTGTTTATCTCCCTCGAACAGAGGGTATTTCGTCAACAATGTTGAGAAATGAAACCCAGATGATAGTCAAACTTGGAATAATTGGATGTGGTCGAATTGCAAATAAATTTGCGACAGAAGTTCCATTTGTTAGTGGAGTATCAATAGAAACTGTATATGATATAGATTTGTGTGTGGCACAGGCGTATGCAAAAGAACATAATATTGCATCTGTGTCAAGTACTTTATCTGAATTGTTTGATTCTGTTGATGCTGTTTATATTGCAACTCCTAATACGTCTCACTATGAGCTGATACGAAAATCCTTGGATTGCGGAAAACATGTGTTGTGTGAAAACGCCATGGTGACAGATTCCTCTCAAGCAAAAGAACTGTTTGAATTTGCCGAAAAGAAGCGATTAGTATTATTGGAAGCTGTGAAAACAGCGTATTCTCCTGCATTTAATCATTTAATGACTATGATTAAGTCAGGTTTGATTGGTGAGGTCGTAGATATAGAAGCCTCGATTTCGCAATTGAAAAAAAATAAAAAATCGCGTGAACTAACGCGGGAATTGGGAGGAGGATGTATGTATGAAATGGGTAGTTATCCTTTACTCCCGATTTTTAAGCTGATGGGGAAAGATTATGAAACTTTGAACATATATAGTCGCATTGAAGATGGCGTAGATGTTTTTACTAAAGGTGTCATGAAATTTAAGAAATCCGTCTGTTCTTTTAAGCTTGGTATGGGAGTGAAAACTGAGGGAAATCTTGTGATTTCAGGAACAAAAGGTTATGCTTATGTGCCTTCTCCATGGTGGAAAATGGATTATTATGAGTTGCGTTATGAGGATCAGAATGAGAACAAAAAGTTTTTTTATAAGTATGATGGAGAAGGTCTGAGATATGAACTTCACGAGTTTATTTCGTGTATACTTAATAAACGCCTCAGTTCTGCGTATTTAAGTAAAAAAGAATGTATTGCTATGGCGGTGGTTATGGAGCATTATAAGAATAAAGATAAAATCTTTAATATATGATTAAGTATAGTAAAGAAAGTTTTGAAATTCGGCAACTATCTTTGTCTGATGATATTGATATATATAATATGTTGAAACGAATTGGAAGAAGTGAAAACCATTTTCAAAACCCTGTTCATGATATGACATATAATGAATATAAAGAATGGTTGAAAGAACAGGATGAGTGGTCAAGAGAAGAGAATCTTCCTAGAGGTTATTCGGGACAAACTTCTTTCTGGATGTATGTCGACGGTTGTCCTGTTGCTTATGGAAAAATAAGACATTGGCTTAATGATAATTCGCGAATAGTAGGTGGAAATATCGGATATGCGGTTGATCCTCTTTATCGTGGAAAAGGATATGCAACTATTATTTTGGGTGAGTTGATTAAAATAGCAAACCAAATGAATATATCAGAAAAACTGTTAACGGTTGAAAAATACAACTATGCATCAAAGGCAGTAATAGAGAAAAATGGTGGTTATATTTTTAAGGAGAATAGTTTACGCTGGTATTTTCATATTAATGAAAAAAAATAACATATGTATTATTTAGATTCAAAAATAAAGGCTTTGTATCGAGTATTCGATCAGAATGCTCGTAAAGATTATCTTCGTCTTGATCTTAATGAAAATCCTGGTGGTCTCCCTCAGGAGTTTATCGACAGTGTCCTTTCACAGGTTGACGGAAGATTCGTTGGTCAGTATCCGGAAACTCTCCAATTTACAGAGAAACTTGCCGCTTTTATTGGTACTGACATTAAACACATTTGTCTTACAAATGGTTCGGCAGAAGCAATTCGTTATATTATACAAGCATTTACATCTAATGATGGACGTATTGTTGGTGTTGTCCCTTCATATTTTATGTTTCAAGTGTATTCCGAGATGTATGGACGCAATTTTATTAAGGTTCCATATAAGGAGGATCTTTCTATGGATGTTAACGATATTGTTAATGCACTTACGGATGATACTCAATTACTTATACTCCTAAATCCCAATAATCCAATGGGAAATGTCTATACAGATTATGAATTTGAAGTAATTCTTAATGCTGCCAGAAAGCATGAAATAACAGTTCTTATAGATGAGGCTTATCATTATTTTTATCCTAAAACATTTATCAAGTATGCGTTAGAAAATGAACATATTTTTGTTACAAGAACATTTTCAAAGTTGTTTTCTATGGCTGGATGTCGTCTCGGATATGTAGCAGGATGGCCTGAAGGTGTGAGTATGGTACAGAAACTATGTACTCCTCATAATACAAATGCTTTTGCGATGGCGTTTGCAGAGGGTATTATTGATAAACCAGATTTGCTAAATAAACTAATTAAAGATTTTAATGAAGCTAGGCAGTTTATAATAGAACAAATGGATGCAAATGGGTACGAGCATAAGGGGGAGGCTGGAAATTTTATTTTCATAAAGACAAAAACAGATGCTGAGAAGATCGTATCTAGAATGAAAATCGAAAAGAAAATTTTGATTAAATCATATAGTGGAGTCGGAAATTTTGGAGTATGTCTTCGTGTTTCAATTGGCGAAAAGAAATATATGATGAAATTCTTTGATGCTCTTATTGAATTGGATAGAAAAAATTAATAGTATATTCATTATTTG
>R24__coassemble_309_pt1 | contig 35138 bp, 15 predicted proteins | sample R24__metabat2_low_PE_026 | metagenome-assembled genome bin R24
GCTCTATGCTGAGGGTCAGCGTAGGTACGTGGAGAGTCTGTCCACATACGCCCGTCAGTTCATGGGGCGCATGGGTAAGCCTGAGTGCGACTTCATCCAAGGCATACCGCCTGCCATAGCCATTGAGCAGAAGGTGACGAGCCGTAACCCTCGCTCCACGGTGGGTACGACGACGGAGATATACGACTATCTCCGTATGCTCTATGCCCGTGCCGGTCATACATTCTCGCCTGTGTCTGGATGCGAGGTGAAGAAGCACACTCAGGAGGACATCACCGAGTGTATGCTCTCGTACCCTGAGGGCACTCGCTTCATGGTACTCACTCCTCTCATTCCTCATGGCAACCGCACGGAGGATGAGCAGCTGGAGATGGACATGAAGCAGGGTTTTGCAAGGCTGTATGTGGACGACAGCATCATGACCATAGAGGACTATCTCAAGGACAAGCCTGAGCACGAGTCATTGTACCTCGTTATCGACCGTATGACGGTAAGCAACGAGAAGAGCGTTATCTCACGTCTTGCGGACTCATGCAACACGGCTATGTATGAGGGTGACGGCAACTGCATATTGAAGTTTATGCTCCCTGCCTCCCCCGAGGGTGAAGTGACTAATGCAGAAACGCAGAATAATGGTCTCCACACTTTCTCCCTTAAGTTTGAGGCTGACGGCATGGCGTTTGAAGAACCTACTGACCAGATGTTCTCGTTCAACTCGCCTGCAGGAGCTTGTCCTAAGTGTGAGGGCTTCGGCAAGGTGATGGGCATAGACGAGAGCCTCGTCATACCTAACACGGAACTGAGCATATACGATGGTGCAGTGGTGTGCTGGCGTGGCGAGAAGATGGGTGAATGGAAGAAGGAGTTTTGCCGTAGGGCGGAGCGTTATAACTTCCCTATATTCACCCCATATTATCAGTTGACACAGGAACAGAAAGACCTCTTGTGGCATGGTGTGAAGGGCGAAGACAAGTATGAGTCGCTGAGCATCGACCGTTTCTTCGACATGCTTCAGGAGAACCAATACAAGATACAGTACCGCGTGATGCTTGCTCGCTACAGGGGCAGGACTACGTGTCCTGTATGCCACGGCAAGCGTCTGAAGCCAGAGGCAGAATATGTGCGCTTTGCAGGCAAGACCATAAGCGAGTTGTGCGACATGTCGGTGACTGACCTTAGCGAGTTCTTCCGCACAATAAAGTTGACGGATAATGCCAATAAGATAACAAGGGATGGCAACTACATAACGAAGCATGACGCAGAGGTGGCAAAGCGTCTGTTGACGGAGATAAGGAGTCGCCTGAAGTTCCTCGTTGACGTGGGACTGGGATACCTCACTATGTCACGTCTCAGCAACTCACTCTCTGGTGGTGAGAGCCAGCGTATCAACCTTGCCACAAGTCTCGGTTCGAGCCTCGTGGGTAGCCTCTACATACTCGATGAGCCAAGTATAGGTCTTCATCCTCGTGACACCCAGCGACTGATACACGTATTGCGTGAGTTGCAGAAACTGGGCAACACGGTAGTAGTGGTGGAGCATGACGAGGAGATAATGCGTGCTGCAGACTACATCATCGACATCGGTCCTGATGCAGGACGTCTGGGTGGTGAGATTGTGTTCTCCGGCTCTGTGAAAGACGACATCCAGTCCTTCCCTGTGGGTAAGTCGCACACCATTGACTACCTCACGGGAGCAGAGAAGATAGAGGTGCCAACAAGCCGACGTCCTTGGAACAACTACATAGAGGTGAAGTGTGCACGAGAGAACAACCTCAAGGGCATAGACGTGAAGTTCCCACTCAACGTGATGACGTGCGTGACTGGTGTATCTGGTTCGGGCAAGTCAACGCTTGTGCGCGATATACTCTATCGTGCCATGAAGCGTCGCTTCGACGAGGTGTGCGACCGTCCTGGTCAATTCACGGGTCTTGAGGGTGACGTGGACATGATTAAGCGCATAGAGTTCGTTGACCAGAACCCTATAGGTACATCTTCACGAAGCAATCCAGTGACATACATTGGTGCTTACGACGAGATACGCAAACTCTTCGCAGGACAGCAGTTGTCCAAGCAGATGGGCTACACTCCTGCCTTCTTCTCGTTCAACACCGACGGAGGACGATGCGAGGAATGTAAGGGCGACGGTACCGTGACAGTCGAGATGCAGTTCATGAACGACCTCGTACTGGAGTGTGAGTCATGCCACGGCAAGCGATTCAAGAGCGAGATACTCGACGTGCTCTACGAAGGACAAAGCATCTACGACATACTGAACATGACTATCAATCAGGCCATAGAGTTCTTCACGGAACACAAGCAGAAGAAGATAGTACAGAAGATGAAGCCTCTTCAGGACGTAGGACTCGGCTACATAAAGCTTGGACAGACATCATCATCACTCTCTGGTGGTGAGAGCCAGCGCATCAAACTGGCGTTCTACCTCAGTCAGGAGAAGGCAGAGCCTACTATGTTCATCTTCGACGAGCCAACGACAGGTCTCCACTTCCACGACATCAAGAAGCTTCTCAAGGCATTTGATGCCCTCATCACGCGTGGGCACACCATCATCATCATTGAGCATAACGTGGATGTCATCAAGTGTGCCGACCACATCATTGACCTCGGTCCTGAAGGAGGAGCACAAGGTGGTAACCTCGTCATTACCGGTACACCAGAGGAGGTTGCAAAATGTCCTTGGAGCTATACTGGACAAGCGCTGCAATAATAAAAAATGAGAAATTAGTAATTAGTAATGAGTAATAGCCATTCGGAACTAAGCGGATTGGTTATTACTCATTTTTCATTACTAATTACTCATTAACAAATGCAACGATAGCCATCCGAGCAGTACCCGAATGGCTATCACACACATTTTTATATATGGAGTAAAGGGGCGCTTTGAATCAGACTTTCTTTACTTTGCTATATACCTTGGAAAATGCTTAGAAACGAATCTTCTTTGATGTTCCATTTGCCTTCTTCACAATGTATATCTGTCCCTTTACAGGTTCAGATACTTTCTGACCAGACAATGTATAGAGTGTTGTTGGAGTCTCCTCTGGCTCTTCCACTGGTGGCTCCTCAATGCCTGTTGTCTCTGACGCAATGTCGAGGTCCTCGATAACATTACGTACACGAGAGTTGTAAGAGATGAGACTTACGAGGCTGATATTGTCGTAAGCCACATGAGTATAGTAGCGTCCGAGGTTTGTAACGATTGAGAGAACAGGAGTTGTACCAGTGCTAAGCTGAGCATTGTTGATGACTACCTGTCCGTTTGCGTTTGTAACTGTGAGGTGTACGCCACGTGAGCTGCCGACAATCTTGAAGTGATTCCATAATGATGGAACGAGACCTGCATTGATTGTTGAACGGCTATAGCCCTCACATGGGATAGAACCGAGGTTGGCACCACTTGCATTTGTGACTGTAGCTGATGTAGCGTATGAACCGAAGTTGATGCTGCAGAGTACAGCTCCGTTGCGAGTGTTGACTACGATAGATGATGGGTTCTGGTTACCGCTAATCATAGCCACGTCAAACTCGAATGTGTAGCTTGTTGCACTTGTGAAGTAGCCGTTGCCGTTGAAGTCGAGGTTGACTGTACGGTTGTTGTTGCTACCCTGATAGATGTGGAATACCTTACCACCGTGACCATTAGCCTGAGCAAGTGTCTCAACACCACCAGCTGCCATTGCGAAGCCGTAGTTGTTTGAGCTGCCTGCCTCGAAATCCTGGAAGTAAACGCGCTCATATCCATAGCCTGAACCACCAATCTTGAGGTAGAGAACACCATTCTCAACAACGAGTGACTTAGTGAGTCCGCTTGATGTAGTGAGGTTGCCCTCAAGGATAATGTTGCCGAGGCTGCCTGATACATTACCGATAGTACCAAGACGATACTTACCAGCACCAAGAGTTGAAGGAGCGTTGAACTGGAATACTGGTGCGAGGTAACGAGGACCATACTGCCAGTTCTGCTTACGGATTGTGAGAGTTCCAATATTGAGTTGGTCGCCAGCATTGTTGTCTGCACCGTTGATATCGAATACTACTCGTGAACCTTCCTTAACAGAGAGTTCATTGACTGTCATGTGAGCATAGCCATTGTCATTAACAAATGGAGTGCTCTTAGCCTGACTGCTGATATAGAGTGCAGAACCGTACTCCATAGTGATTGACTTGTATGTGCTTGCTGCAGCATCAAGAGAATTACCGAGGAAGAGCTCTGTGTGGATGTTTGCCCATATTGGTGAGTTAGGCACACTACCGTTACAGATGAGGGCACCTTGCCATACGTCTGTCTTACCAGTATGGCTGTGAGTGACATAAGGAAGATGAGCAGCAGATGAACCCTGCTTACAGAGGTTTGTAGTACCAGAGAGTCCTGAGCCACGGAGCCAGATACGGTCCCAAGTGTGCTTTGTCTCAGTATAGTTGACACGGTCACCACCCTCGACTGTTGTACGTGAGTTGAGGTAGAGAGTGTAAGGCTGTGCACCACTATTGATGTTCACGTAATACTGTGAGCCGTTGCCATCAGGCCAAACGAACACGTCGCGTCCATTAAGGGCTGTAGTGATAGAGCCATTGTTGCCGATACCTGTACGTCCTGTCCAAGTCATTGGAGGAGGAGCCTGAGTGAGTCCCTCAAGTTCGCCCACGAAGTAGCTTGTGTGAGGTGGCTGGTTGTAGCCTTCTGTCTGCCATACCATAGCCTGACGATAAACATGGTCGTACCAGAGTGATGGCATACGATGCTCAGTTGGTGTGACAGTAGTATAGACACGGATGAAGCGGTTGTCAGAAGTACGCATCACAAGTTCCTCACGCCAGTCGCCAAGGATATCGCCCTGTGCACATGGGTTCTTCTTTGTCCAGTTGATGCAAGCTGTCTGGTAGTTGCCATGACCTGTGTCATAGATGCGCTGTCCGTTCTTGTCGATGAAGAGGTAGCCCTCGCTTGAACCAGGACCATTGATAGACTCATCAAGGAGGTCACCGTCCCAGTAGATACGGAAGTTAAGAGCCGCTGGGCTTGGAGTGGAAGCATTCCAGTTGTTCACCCAGCCGTCGATAGGACGGTCAGCTGTAAGTGAGATAACGCCTGAAGATGCTGACATACCAATACATCCAGGATAGTCGTTTGTGAAGTTTCCTGCCATTGCACGTCCGTCATCACCTGAAACGCTGTGACGGTAGTAAATCTGGCAAGTATTGGCGTTACGGTAGTTGTGACCACCATGCTCCTCAAGGCAGGCAAATGTCTCAAGTCCCTTGCGGAATGGGTCGAGGTCGCCTGTGTGTGAAGCATCACCATGTCCAAGGCTTGTAGAAGAACAGCCGTGGAGAGAGTTGTCGGCAGTATGGAAGTCAAGAACCATTGAGCCGTAGATAATCTCGTCGCTTCCGTCTTCGTCAGCATCAGCTACCGCAAAGTTGTGGTTACCCTGTGAGTACCAACCTGCATTATTGTAGCTATGCCATGTGTTGCCCACCTTATATAACTTATTGGTGCTCTTATTCACACGGTAAGTACAAGCGTCAATCTTAGTGTAGATACCACGTCCGAGGAAGATGTAAGGGTTTACAGCATCAAGATAAGGTGCACCCATGAAATACTTGCTTGAACGGTGGCCGTAGGAATCACCCCAGTCGCTCGCATTACCACGTGGAAGAGGATAAGCGATTACATCGTATGTGCGACCTGTGCGGCCGTCGATGTACATAAGCCACTCCTCACCAGAGTTAGTGAATGTCATATTTGCAGAATGAGTGATGTTGCCACGGATATTCTCATTCACATTACCAATTGTCTCTGTTGTACCGTCGCTATGGTGGATAACAGTATTTGCGCCACCGCGATAGAGAACCTCGGCAGAGCCATCCTCATTCCAGTCGAATGCCACGGCATCCCACTGCTCGTCTGCACCATAGCAGATGTTAGGACCACAGTCAATCCACCAGAGGCGACCGTAGTTTATGGAAGAAGCGTAACACTCAATCTGACAGTACATCTGATAGTTGTTCGTAGGGAACAGATTATCAGCATCTGTTTGGTTCTTACGCTTTACGATAAAGTCAATTTTTCCGTCACCATCCACATCACCAAGGGCAATGTCGTTGATGGTATAGTTAGCCATGGCTGAAGATGGGTCGTTCTGTTTCCAGACAGTTACACCACTACGTGCCTGAACATTGGAAACAGGGAACTCAAGATACTGCTTGTCCCATGTAGATACTGCAGCACACTGTGCTCCCACAACGCCCTTGCGGACAGGGGCAACCGTGTAACGGCTTGACAAGCTTCCGCCTCCATCCGTATAGTTGGAAGCATAAAGGTTCTGAGCAACGAGACTTCCGTCACGATAGAGGTTGTACCTCACGTCGTAGTACTCATCTGCCTGTACTCGCCAGCTGACGAATACACCACTGTTCTGCTTAACTGCGACAAGACCGCGGTCAAGCTGATCTGTCTTTCTCTGTGCCATAGCATCACCTGATGCCATAAATGAAGCGACAAATGCCATTGCGCCCATCAACTTAGCACATGTTGATTTAGAAACCATCATTTTGGTTAAGGTTTTAATTGGTTGATATAAAATATGGTTAGTTATATATACCCCACCTCCGCCCCTCACAAGGAAGGAAGATTGGTGAGAAATCCACATACGCTCATAATGACCCAAGACGATAATCAGGAATAAAATTCTTAATCCTAACCAAATTTGTGCCTCCGAAAATGAAAAAGCAAAAAGTGTCGAATGATTACTAATGATAGTATTTGGTGATTAGTTGAATGATTAGAGTATAGTTATAATAACATGTACATTTGATTTTTGATTCAAGTTGAAATATTTTTGAACTATTAATTAGTTATTTATCCGTAATTATTGGTTAGATATCAGTTCTTTACTTTCTGCAATTTCATTTTCAGAGGCGCAAACTCAGCTTATAGCATTTGGTTAGTTGAGTCCGATTTTTACGATTTAGATTGATGCTACAAAAATATGCGATTACTGAATTATGCAAAAATGAGTGTCAAATAAACAATAAAATAATCCATTAAATAAAGTCTAAAAATACAAGAAAATCGTACAATATGCACCCAACTTCACACATAAATGAGCATTTTTCACCCATTCAATTTGTGTGTTCAAAAACTTTTTTGTTTATTTGCACTATAAAGAACAACAGCTAAAACTGTCGGGAATGAAACAATAGTGACAAAATGCTATTCACATAGCAAGGACAGCTTACTTTTTGCGTTCTGAAATCCAAAGGAAAAATTAGGAAGGGTTAACGAACCATTAGCGAAGGATTAACGAAGGTTCAGCGAGTAACATAAAGTAAGCCTTCACAACGCAATAGTGAACAAAATGTCTTAAACTCAACTAAAATATAACACCAATCAAAACAGACAGATGAAAAGAATACTAACCATTCTGCTTTCTGCTATCACTCTATGCACTCATGCACAGGACTTTGACCAGTACTTTGAAGACAAGACACTACGACTGGATTACATCCTTGCAGGTGATGCCAACGAGCAACATATCTACCTCGAAGAGATAATGCAACAAAGCAAATGGGCAGGAAGAAGGAACAGACTCGCAGAGAAGTTCCTCAGTGGAAACGGTCAACTTGTTGTCCGCGACCAGAAGACACAGGAGATAATATATATATGGACTTTCTCTACTCTCTTTCAGGAATGGCTCCAGTATGATGAGGCAAAGAAGGTGAAAAAGGCTTTCGAGGCTTCGTACAACATACCTTTCCCTAAAGCGCCAGTTGATGTTACAATCACTCTCACCAACAACCACGGGGAAGTAACGGCAGAACTCACCCATACGGTCAATCCAAAGGACATACTTATCCGTAAGATTGCAAACAACGACATCCCTTTCTTTTACATCTGGAAAGGCAAGGGCGTACAAGAAGGTGAAACAATTCAAGGCGAAAAGAAAGGTATCGCCACTCGTAACTTCACATACACAGGCTTCAACCCAATGGAAGGAGTAAACATCGTCGACTGCGTTGACCTCGCCATCGTAGCCGATGGCTACACAGAGGCTCAGATGGGCAAATTCTATGCCGACTGTCAGCGTGCCGTGGATGCACTCTTTGCACGAGAGCCTTTCAAGAGTCTCAAAGACAGGTTCAATGTGGTGGCTGTGGCAGCCCCTTCACAGGATGCAGGTCCATCCGTTCCCCACACAGGAGTATGGAAGAGAGGCACAAGCGGAGCGCACTACGACACATTTTATAGTGACCGCTATCTGATGTCGCAGAATATGCACCAGATATATGACTTGTTATCAGGTGTTCCTTTTGAGCACATCATGGTACTCGTCAACTCCGATACCTACGGAGGAGGAGGAATATACAATCAGGTGACATTCTCTACAAGTGACCACCCTACATTTAAAGAGGTCTTTGTACATGAATTCGGTCACAGCTACGCAGGACTTGCCGATGAATATGCCTACGACGACATGGACGAGCAATGGTATCCAGCCGACACAGAGCCTTGGGAACCAAACATCACGACACTTAAGGACTTCAACAGCAAGTGGGCTGACATGATGCCGAAGAAGACACCAATCCCTACTCCACTCGATCCAAAAGTGCCAAATTTCAAGGGCATTGACAAGAGCAACGCAACGGAGATGGCAAAGCTAAATGCTGCCACACAGGTCGTAGGAGTATTTGAGGGAGCAGGTTATCAGAGCAAGGGCTGTTACCGTCCTGCACAGGAATGTCGTATGAAGATAAACGAAGTCGAGGACTTCTGTCCAGTATGCACAAGGGCAATACGCAGGATAACCGACTTCTATACAGCGAATAAATAATGAGTAATTAGTAATGAGTAATAGCATTTGAGACCGTCCTTGGCATCACAAACTCAAGAACTCAAAAACTCACAAACTTAAAAACTTAAGAAACTCAATCATTTCCCCAACGTTCCGAACGGGCGTCCCCTTTGGGGGATGGGGGACAACATAAAAATCTCATAAACTAAATCGATATGAATATTAGAACTTTAACCTTTGCATTACTGTTTGGACTTGCGCTGACTGTTAATGCAGCAAACAAAACACAAAGGGTAACACAATGTGCAACCTCCGTGACTCTCACAGAGGCCGTTGATTATACCATTACAAGTACAGAGCCATTCTCTACTGCTGGTACAATCGACATTGCCAATCCTGATGCAGCTGTCATCTTCGAGAACATCCGTCCTTCAGATGTCATCAGCAAATATCTTGTCAAGGTAACAGCCAATGGCGTTGCTTTGACAAATAATGGAAACTGCCGTGTAAGTATCTACCGCCACGGAGCAATCGTATTGCCTCATAGCGATACATAGAACCCTGACGGAACAGACTTCTACCCTCTCACCACTTACAGCGGTGATGGATTCACAGGCGAGGTAAACCAGTACAATAAGACAACACGTTACACAAAGTCTGGTGGTAACTTCCCTATCCGTTCTTTCAAGATTAAGCGTGGTTACATGGTAACTATGGCTAACAACATCGACGGAACGGGATACAGCCATTGCTTCATCGCTAACAGCGAAGACCGTATGGTCGATTTGACAAAGGAAGGAAATGGAAAGGGTGCGTTCCTTGCAGACAAGGTAGGTTTCTTCCGTATATTCCGTTGGCAGTGGCCAGGCAAGCTCGGTATGAGTGATGCACGTGATGACAGGCTCATCAACCTCACCAACGCATCATGGTTCTACGACTGGGGAGCAGGCAACAGCCTTCGTGACAACGCAGAGTACGTTCCACAGCGTCACCATGAGGCTGGACAGTCAAATGGACAGGGTTACAAAGGTGCTTGGGAAGGATTCGGAACAATCAACAATCTTAACAACACCAACACTCACATTCTCGGACAGAACGAGCCTGACAATACATCAGGAGCTGGCGAGGTATATACATACGTAACAAAGATTCCAGACAACCCAAGAGAAAAGCATGGCGACTATCCTCTCGTAGATGTAGCCAAGGACTTCCTCTACAGCGGTATGCGTATCGGAACATTTGCTTGCTGCAACCCAAACTCAGGAATGGTAAGTGAGTATGTAAACTGGTGTCGTAACAACAACATACGTGTTGACTTCGTTGCAACACATTATTATATAGGTGGGTCAGACCCAGCTGGTTGTGTTTCACGTCTCAAGTCTCTCTACGATGCAACAGGTCTTCCTGTATGGGCAACAGAGTGGAACAATGGCGCCAACTGGACAGGCGAAAGCGGTTTCAGTACAGATGGTGGCTGGTACTCATGGGGTAACGGTAACGACCAGCAGAAGAACGGAGAATGGCTCAGGGATGTACTCAAGCGTGCCGACAAAGAGCCTTGGCTTGAGCGTCTTGCCGTATATAACGCAGTTGAAGGAAAGCGCGAGATATGGACAAATGGTGCGCCTACAAAGGCTGCAGAGGTTCTCTCTACATATAAGTCAGGTTTTGCATACAGCGAATCAAACGAGTATTGGATGCCTTGGTATTACAAAGCACCATCTGACCTCGTTGCATCATACGACATTAAGACTAAAGTTGTAACACTCAGTTGGAAGCACCTCAACGGAAAACAGACAGAAAACGTCATCATTGAGTGTAAGGTTCAGAACGAGAGCAACATCTGGACTGAGCTCGGACAGATTGGCATGGTTGACAAGTCTGAATTGACCTACACTTCCAAAGCTTTGCCTTTCCTTGACATGACAGGCAAGACTGGAGCTATCTATTTCCGTATCAAGGACAAGGATAGTGATAGAGGTAGCCGTACATCTAACGAGGCAGCCATCTCCATTCCAGACGTTAAGGAAGCAGAAGGAATACATTATGGTTCATTGTCAATAACAAGCGATGAAGCAATGAAGGTTAATTACAATACCGCATACACCACTTCCCCTGTAGTCATCACTGGTACAATGACAAACAACAACACAAAGTTGTACCCTAATATTCTGTTCACAGAACAAGGTATTGGCTCATTCACCTTTAAGGTATATCCTTGGCAGAAGCAGTCAAACAGCGTAACAACATTGACTAAGAGAGAAGAACTTCCATTCCTCTCTTTGAACACTGGTGTCAAGAACTTTGGAGGTCTCAATGCAGTAGTAGGAAAAGTATCCGTATCAAAGGACGTAACAGAAATAGAATTTGAGCAGGCATTCCCAGAGGGAGTAACACCTATCGTTGTAGCTACGATACAGAAGATTACGCCTACCTCATTGCAGCCATACCCAATGTCTGTCGTCATCACAGAAATTACAAACAAGGGATTCAAATGCTACCTCAAGTTTGAGAATGCAGAGACAAAGAAACTCTCTATGCCTCAGAACGTAGCATACATGGCAATCACTCCTGGAACAGGTTTCTTGGATGCAAACAAGACACTAATAATCCATGCAGGCCTCGGAGAGAACGCACTTTACAGTACAACATCAAGACTCATCGAATACAAGGAAGGTGAAGAGAGACTGTACATGAAGAATCCAATGCTCTTTGCTTCTGCACAGACACACAACTACCCATCAGCCACAATCATCCGTAAGGCATACGATGAAACAGTCATCGAGACTGGCAACGAGCTCTATGGCTATGCTTACGGAGCACGTGTAAAGAGAATGATTGACAACTCTGCCTCTACCGGTGTGACAGACAATGCAAATTCTGCTGACAAGGTAGGCTACTTCGTCATTGCTGAAGTAACAGACAAGACAACCATACCAGCAACAGCCATCAATAGTACAAATGCAGACAATGCACAAGCACCTATCGTTAATGGCAAGACAATAACAGTTGCAGGTACTTCTGACTTTGAGGTATTCAATGCATCAGGTGAAAAGGTAAATGCAAACGCACCTCTCGCATCAGGTATTTATGTAGTTAAGGCTGCAGGTATGTCATATAAGGTAATCGTAAAATAATGAAAAGACTCAAGATAATGATGAGGGCAATCAGTGTGGTTGCTCTCATCTTTGCTAATACAGCAAAAGCACAAAACAACACCATCCACGATGGTGGAGAATACTTTCTTTACAACGTCCATTACGGTAGATGTCTTGGTGGAAACGCAGAGAACAATTCGCCTGCCCTCTCAAAGGCAGGAACGGATATGCAAAACTATGTGTGGGTAGCAGAAGCCTCCACTCTACATAGCGGTTGGTATTGGTTGCGCCACAAGGCAACTAACAAGTACCTACAGGCAAGTAATAAGGAAGGAGACACATGGAACTGCTGGTTTGCAGGAAGCCTCAACAAGGCATACAACTCCTACGAGTGGCTCTTGCAGGAAGGTATTGACGGATATGTCAAGTCAAATCGCGGTGTCGCAATAAACGGAGAAAACAAGTGTTACCTTGGCATCGACAAGGGAGCTGATTCAAAGGATTACATCTCCGTCTATTATGACAAGGCGCTTGGTGACATCTCTGCATGGCAGATTGTAGATGCTACCCATCCGTTTGAAGACAGTCGCCTGAAACTGTACACAGACAAACTTGATGAAGCAATCGCAAGAGGCGAGGCTATCTACGATAATCCATACTACAACAAACCTGACGAGCTGGCTGTTGCACTCTACAACGCTCGTAGTGCTAAGGAAACAGCATCACTTGCAGATACAGAGATAATGCTAACTGCAACCAACGCCCTACTCTCTGCCATTACCAACGCACAGGAAGGTAAGTACAAGATTATAATATCTGGTAGCAGTTTGGGCACATACGACAAGTTCATGGTTTCACTCAATGCCCTCAAAGTCGGAGAACAGGAAGTTGAACTTGTAATCCGTTCCGCAAGCAAGACTGGCGCATTGGTTTATGTAAGTTCCAAGAGCATCAGAATTGGCGAAACAACCATCAATACAGATGGCAACTACGAAAAACTATCCTTTCTCTTTGATGGCAAGCAGGTTTCTGTTACCATGAATGGCAACACACTCGGCACTGCACCACAGACAACCGTGCCTGTTGTCACTTCCGCAGGACAATCAGCAGAGATATCCATCGTTGGTGAGGAACTTATCAACGACTGCCAGATGACCTACACTCCATGCGATGATAACGGAGAACCAGTACCTGACACTTATGGCAAATGCTCCGCATACGCCATCTATATGAAAGGCGGTAGTCAATCTCCTTCGCTCATAGTAGGCGAGAAAACAAACATGCATATACTTGCCACAACGAATGCACTTGGCAATGGCACGGTGTCACTCACAGGAGATGGCGCATATCTTATCTTTGACAACATACGCCCATCAGACGTAAAGAGCAAATATCTCAAACAGATACGTATCGATGGCAAGACTGCTATTGACGGTACAAACTGCCGTGTCGCCATCTATCTCCACGGCGCTGTTGTCTATCCTTTCACAAAGAACGACATTGCCATGTACGCATATTCAGGCGAATTATATAGTGGTACCGAATATCAGTTAAAGCTTGGCAAGAACGACAATCTCGGCACAGCAGACAACGAGATTAGTTCCTTCATTCTCAAGCAAGGATACATGGTATGCCTTTCTACTGTCAAGGATGGTTCTGGATATAGCCGCATCTACGTAGCCGACCATGGCGACAAGTACATTGATGTCGTTCCTGACCTCCTTAAAGGACGTATATCAAGAGCATACATACGAAAGTGGAACTGGGTAAGCAAAAAGGGATGGTGCTCAACAGAAGGCAGTTCTGCCATAGAAGCAGAAGGCAAGGAACTTGGCTGCACATGGTTCTACACATGGAGCGCCGACCGTTCCTCTACTACCGACATGGAGTATGTACCACACAAGAATCATATCTATTGGCCTTCATGGTCAAACATAGACAGAGATGATGCCACAGCCGTACTTGGCTACAATGAGCCTGATCACTCTGAACAACATTCTGACGACTGTGGTACGACCATTGACCCTTGGAAAGCATGTACTCACCAACCAGAGTTCATGGCATGCGGACTTCGCATTGGCTCACCTTGCCCTACGGATGCTTCATGGGTAAAGCAATTCATCAAGCATTGTGACGACATGGCATACCGTTGCGACTTCGTAACCTTCCATGCCTATTGGGGAACAAACGAAGCTGCCAACTCTGACAGCTGGTGGTGGCAACTTGAACAAATATACAAGGACACGGGTCGCCCAATATGGTTGACAGAGTGGAACAATGGAGCATCATGGACAACAGAAGGATGGCCATCAAGCTACTCAGACAAACTCGCAAAACAGAAGAATGCAATCAAGTACATTCTCTCCGTTCTTGACAACGCCAGCTTCATCGAAAGATATTCACTCTACAACTGGGATTCATACTATCGTGCTGCAATCTCATGGGACAGCGACAAGAACAGTTGGTGGGTAACACCATGTGGCGAAGTCTATCGTGACACTCACCCTACTCATGCCTACAACGAGAAGATGCAGAAAACACCTGTCGGATGGTTCCCAGGCATAAACAAGGAAAACAAGTTCCAAGCAACCTTCTCCGAAAGCACATCTACACTCGTAACGTCCATCACCAACAAAAATGGTGATTTCACGGCAAAGGAGATAATCGAATACAAGGACGCAAACGGTAAGTGGAATACACTCCACGACAACTCAGGCAAGCGTAGCAGGTTTGAGAGTACCAAGCTCAGAATCGAGAACATAGCACTTGACGATTGCAACACAGAGCTTTTCACAAAGGAAAGCATCACTCTCCGTCTGCGTATCATAACGCTCAAAGGAGACGAGACAACCACCGAAGCCATTACCGCAAATATACCTGAGAGCATCAGGAACAGGTACAACCAAGCAAATGGCATCAATAGTGTAAACAGGAACAACTCTTCTGCTGAACACTATAGTCTCGACGGAAAGAAACAAAATTATCTTATGTCAAAAAAAGTGTACATCTTAAAGAGCAATGGTGGAACTATTAAGAAAGTAACAAAGTAATTGCACCGCGTTACAATTTCGATAAAATTGTAACATATCACCACTATATAGGTGCAGAATCGTGCAAATAATACAATTTTTTAACAAATTGTTACATTCGCTTTAAAAAAGGCGGAAATGAAAATTTTCATTTCCGCCTTTTTTTGTATATTTGCACGGATTATAATCGTTCTTTCATTAATGGCTCTAACATCCAACACGGCCTACTTTAAGGACAATTACCATAGAGAAAAAGTAGTATTAATTACACTAACTAAACTATATGAACAAACGCTTTTGTAAATTAGGGAATCTTGCCGCAAAGGCATTTTTCCTTACTGCAATCTGCGGCGTCACTTACTCTTGTAAGGACGACTATACGCTTGATGACACTACGCCTTCATGGCTCGGTTCAAGCATATACGAGTACTTGGAAGAGGATGGTAACTACACAAACTTCGTGAAGCTCATCAATGACCTTGAGTACAAGGAAGTTTTGGCGCGCACAGGTTCAAAAACGCTTTTCGTGGCAAACGACGATGCGTTTAAATCTTTCTATTCAAACAATCCATGGGGCGTAACAAGTTACGACCAGTTAACTGCAAGCCAGAAAAGGATCCTGCTTAACGGTTCAATGATTAACAACGCCTACCTTCTCGAAATGATGTCAAGCACACCTGCTGGCGGTGATGACAACGATGTTCCTACAAGAGGTGAGTGTATGCGTCGCGGAACAGCTTTCGACGTAACAGATACAATTCCTCATCTTTTCGGAAACGATCTTCCTGTCAACTATAGCAACGATGTGAATGAAAAGGACTATTGGGCACGTTTCCGTGAAAAGGGAATCTACCTTGCACTTGACGGAACACCATCCATGATGGTACACTTCATCAACACTCAGCTTGCAAACAAGCAGATTACAGACAAAGATTTTGAGATTATCACAGGTATTAAGCGTGATAATAACGATGTCTTTATTTTTAACAACAAGGTTATAAAGCAGGATATTACTTGTCAGAACGGATACATCAATGTTCTTGACAAAGTAAATATTGCACCACAAAATATGGCAGAGGTACTTCGTACAAATAAGAATACGAAGATTTTCTCACACATGATGGATCGTTTCTCTGCACCATTTTATAATGAAGGACTGACTGCCAGGGCACGTCTCATTTATGGTAATCAGGTGGATTCAGTTTTTGAGAAGAGTTATTTCGCTCTCCGTTCTCAAGGAAACGTGATGTTATTATCTGATGCTGGAACAGACCCAACAAACAATCCAAGAGGTAATGCGATCTTCGATGATAATTCAAACAGACCTCTTCCATTTGACCCAGGATGGAATCAATACGCAGCAAATACACAGACAACCGCATCTCAGGATATGGGTGTAATCTTCTGTCCAAACGACAAGAAGCTTATGGAATATTTCTTTGCTCCTGGAGCAGGAGGTAACTTCCTCGTGAAAGCATACGCCGGCGATCTTATCAATGACATTACACCTGATACGGAAGACTTGGAAAAGGTTTTCCGTGCACTTGACTGTATTCCACGCAGCGTAATCCGCGCATTGGTAAGTAACCTTATGAAGGATTCATTTGTTTCGTCCGTACCAAGTAAGTTCGAGACAATCAAGAACTCTGCTCAGGACCCAATGTTCGACGACAAAGATGATTATCACCGTAAAAACATACAGGAAGTCTTAATGGCAAATAACGGCATAATCTATGTCATGAACGAGGTTACTACCCCTGCAGAATATGCAGCTGTCAGTGCACCTGCATACGTTGAGCAGGACAAGAAGATTTTCAACTGGGCAATTCAGGCAAAAGAACTGGCAGGAATACCAACTAACTATTATGCATATCTTCTTGCAATGAGCTCCCGCTTCAGTTTCTTCGTGCCACAAGACAAGGATTTTACATACATAGACCCTCTGTCTTTCTATTCACCAGAAATAAAGGGCAACACTCTCGTAGGTAGAGCATACAAATTTGAGTGGAAAGACAAGAATAAACCAGAAGCAACAACATACGAATGTAACTATGACCTCGCTACAAAGACATGCGTTCTTGGCGACAAACTTACTTCATCTACTGTTAGCGATGCTGTCATAGGCAACCGTCTCAAGGATATGCTTGAGACACATACTGTCATACATGAAGACAACACCGCTACAACAGGTATTAACGAGACGGAAACAGGTATGGAATGTAATAAGCACTATTATCTCACGAAGAATGGTGCTGCAATCTATGTAGATAAGGCTGATAGACGTAAGAATGGTATGACTATCAAGGGTGGTTGGTTGCTCAATGGCATCGGTCAGATTGAGCCTGTATCAAACAGTAGCTTAGACTACTGTTCTGTCATTGGCTTTGATGACAAGTCTGCACAATCAAACGGTTATGGTAATGGCTTTGCATACATGATTGATGAGCCTATACAGCCTGCTATTGAATCCGTATATTCTATTCTCAACAGCAATAAGAATTTCAGCAAGTTCTTTGATCTTTGTCAACCAAGTTCTGTTGCTTTGGATTCATGCGGAATAGATGACACTGCAAGCCGCGATAAATTTACAATTTTCTCCAACAGAGGTGGTATCCCATGTTACAATGCAGATGGTAGCGTAGCTTCATCTGCCACAAACGTGCGTTTCTTCAACAACTACAACTACACTGTTTACGTTCCTACAAACGAAGCAATGGACGAAGCTTTTGCAAAAGGACTTCCAACATGGGAAGAAGTTGAAGCACTTGCACTGGAAGATTACGAATTAGATGGAAATGGTGAGCCAAGAACTGCTGAGCAAATTGAAAAACTTACAGCAGCAAGAAATGAAAAGGTATTAGCTATGTCAACCGCTATTATCAACTTCGTAAGAAATCATTTCCAGGACAACAGTGTATTTGCCGACCTGCCAAAAATGAATTCAAGCGTATTTGAGACAGCAACACTCAACACAAGCGGAGTATATAGTAAAGTTTCCGTTTCATCCGAAGGTGCAACAAGTCTCGCTAATGCTAAACTCTCAATCAAGGATGCCAATGGTCATGTAAGCCACACGACAAATGACAAGAACCTCATTGCACGTGATTACATCACAGCAAAAGGCGCAAGTATTACATCATCTTCATCTGCTGTAATTCATGGTATCGACCATGTACTTGACTACAAGACACTCACAAATGGTCGTTACGACTCTGATTGGAGTACAACAGCAAGAGCACGTAAGTATCTCAGCAAATACAGATTAACGAAATAAACTTACAGAGTATGAACAAAGTTAAATTCATAATAACTACATTAGTGCTGTTCTTCTTTGTAAGTTCAGCATTCGCACAGAAGCGACGCATCACAGGTAGCGTCTATGATGACTTAGGCGGTATCATGATGGCTAACGTCGTTGAACGTGACGCAAACAACCGTATCGTTGCTGCAACAGTAACAGATATGAATGGTAACTTCTCTCTCGTAGTTGTAAACCCAAAGGACAAGATTAGCGTCAGCTTTGCAGGCTATCAGAAGTACGAGGAAGTTATTGGTACAACAAAAAATAAGTTCAACATCAAGCTTCATGAGATAACACTCAAGGAGGTTGTTGTCAAGGCAAAGCCAATGGCTCGCAGCAATGGTATGGCTATTCCTCTCAAGGAGGTTTCCGTTGCAACACAGACAATGGATATGGACGATGTCGAGGGTCTTTCTTTCGCAAGTGCCGACGAAGCACTTCAGGGTAAGATTGCAGGTCTTGACATCGTTGCCAACTCTGGTAACCTTGGTGCTGGTACATCTATGCGTATGCGTGGTGTCAGCACAATCAACGGTTCTGCAGAACCACTTATCGTTGTCGATGGTAACATCTTCGATATTCCTGACGGTGCAGCAAACATCAACTTTGAAGACCTTGATAATGAGGAACAGTTTGCTACCCTTCTCTCTGTAAACACAGAGGATATCAAGGATATCAAGGTGTTGAAGGATGCTGCCGCTACTGCTATTTGGGGTTCTAAGGGTGCAAATGGTGTACTCGAAATCACAACACGTCGTGGTGTGGCAGGTCCAACAAAACTCAACTTCTCTTATAAGTTCTCAGGTTCATGGATGCCTTCTGGTCTTAACATGCTCACAGGTGACGGCTACACAATGATGCTCAAGGAGGCTTACTTCAATCCTAAGCAGAGTGCAGCAACATCTGACATGGTCGAGCTTAACTACGATCAGTCAAACCCTGTTCAGTACTACAACTTCAACAAGAACACTGATTGGGTTGATGCTGTCAGTCAGTTTGGTGCAAAGAACGAGTATTATGTAACTCTTACTGGTGGTGGTGAGAAGGCTAAGTTCCGTATCTCTGGTGGTTATTCACATCAGACAGGTACAATCATCAAGCAGTCTCTCAATCAGCTTACTAACCGACTTGTTCTCGATTATGCTGTGTCTGACCGTATCTTGTTCCAGACAAACATTGCGTTCACATACACAGATAACCACCGTAACTGGGATGGTGGATCAGTATCATCTATACTTGGTAAGGCATACGATGCTATGCCTAATATGAGTATCTATGAATATGACCAATATGGCAATCTCACAGGAGACTATTATAAGATGCTTCCAACAAATCCAACAAAGAATGCAGGAGGAGACACTAACTATAGCTCAAATCGTCTTGATGATATGAAGAAGCTTGGTAACCCTGTTGCCATTGCTAATCTTGCATATAACAATCAGTCAACATATCGTATTTCTCCTCAGTTCAATCTCCGTTACAAACTTCTTGGCAAGAGTCCAGACGAAGGACACGTACTCGACCTCAACGCTGAGATTTATATGGATATCTTCAATGAGGCTGTTAATACATACTATTCAAAGAATCTTACAACAGATTCTTGGGCTGATGATGTAAACACTGCTTCAAACTCGGATTTCTCAAGTATCAGTATCACAAACCGTGAGAAGATTAATTTCATACCAAAGTTCAACAACGAGAACATTTCTATGAATTTCCTCGGACAGTTTGAAATTTGGTCTGAGAATAGTTCACGTCAGAGCAGTTCACAGTCTGGTCTTCCTACTGGTCTTGAATCTCCAATTGCTGAGGCATTCGTAAAAGGTACAGACACAAGTACTGGTAAGGCTCACCGTATGTCTTATCTCGGAAGTGCGCATATTGCATTCTTCGACGGACGTTACTCATTCGACGCCACTGTAAGACGTGATGGTTCTACAAAGTTCGGTGCAGGTCGTAAGTGGGGTACATTCCCAGGTATCTCTGCACGTTGGAACATCAATCAGGAACCATTCTTCGAGAAACTTCATGTAGGTCATGTCATCTCAATGCTCTCTTTCCGACCTTCATGGGGTAAGGTAGGTAAGGAACCAAATAACGAATACCTTATGTACAATACTTATCAAAATAAGGGTACATACGGAAAGGGCACCTACACTAACACTGCCATTGCTCCTAACAACCTTCGTCTCACAGACCTTAAGTGGGAGACTATGCAGTCATGGAACTTAGGTTCTAACATCCACTTCTTTGATGATCTTATCCAGGTTGTATTCGAGTATTACAACAAGCAGACAACCGACCTTCTCATGTCTGGTGTAAGCATCCCTGGTTCAACAGGTTTCAACAGGCTTTCATGGGCCAATGTCGGAGGTCTCCGCAACCGTGGTTGGGAACTTTACATCAACACTGGAAAATTTGCCAAGATTGGAGACTTCTCAATGTCTTTGAACTTCAACATTGCACAGAACGTAAACACTATCACAGACATGGATGCCAGCGTACTTGCAAGTATGAACGGTAACTTTGACTACAGCAAGGCCAATGGTAATTACCTTCAGCGTATCCAGATAGGCAACGCGGTAGGTTCTATCTATGGTTTCAAATATGTAGGTGTATATGCTTACGACTATGACCACAGCGGTTATACCACTACATCATACAACACATACGGAGAGAACACTGCATACGCAGCAGAACTTCGTGGTGAGAATGCAACTGTGCCAGTAGCACGTGATGCAGAAGGAAATATCCTTTATGACGCAAAGGGTAATCCACTCCACATGTACTTCAACTACGGACTTAATGGTAAAAACTATGAGTTCAAGGGTGGAGATGTCATCTATGAGGATATCAATCATGATGGTCAGATTAACGAACTTGATATCGTTTACCTTGGTAACTCAAACCCTAAGGTAAATGGAGGTTTCGGTCTCAACTTCAATTATAAGAGTTGGAAACTCAAGTTGTCATTCAACTATCGTTTTGGAAACAAGATTGCCAACACAGCAAGACTTAACAACGAGTCTATGCGTACAAACAAGAACCAGTCACAGGCTGTTTCTTGGAGATGGCGTAAGAATGGTGACGTAACAGAGATACCACGTGCTATGAACGAAAAGATTGGTGCATCATACAATTCTCTTGCAAGCGACCGCTACGTAGAGAATGGAGACTTCCTTCGTCTCCAGTATGCACAGTTAGGCTATAGCCTTCCTGCTAAGACTGCACAGAATCTTGGTCTCAAGTCACTTACGTTCAGTGCATCAGCCAACAACCTGTTCTGTTTGACAAAGTACACAGGTGTTGACCCAGAGATTGGATATGGTGCTTGGGGTGTCTGCTATGACAACTCAAAGACTCCACGTTCAAAGTCTTTCACATTTAACTTAAACATCGGTTTCTAAAGCCCAACTTTGAATCTGATTAAAAAGAAAAAAATATGAAATATAATAATAAGGTAACAATGAAGATAAAGAAAGCAATAGGATTGGCAATTTCACTTGCCATCCTACCTGCTTCTTCCTTCTTCACATTCACCTCTTGTGAGGATTACCTCACTATCACTCCTACCAACATAATTGTTGAGGAGGAGTTCTGGCAGGATAAGAATGACCTCAACAATGCCCTCTTTGGATGCTACAAGAGTATGACGGAAGGAGACTTCCTAAAAAGGGTCATCTATTGGGGCGAAATGCGTAGTGACAACTGCGATGCATCCACAGAACTAAAAACTTCCGACGAGGAATACAATATCATGAATGCCAACATACTTCCTACATACGGCATTTATGACTGGACTCCAATGTACAAGACTATCAACTACTGTAATAAGATTCTTGCACATGGACCAGAGGTTGTAAAAACAGATGAGAGTTTCTCTGAGGAGAACTGGAAACCTGTTAAGGCAGAAGTAACAGCTATCCGCGCTCTTTGCTACTTCTACCTCGTTCGTGCATTTGGCGAGGTTCCTTACATTACAGAAGACATCAACAACAATTCGCAACAGTTGTCTCACCACCAGACGACCCAGCTTGCTGTACTCGATAGTATAATTGCCGATTTGGATAGTGTAAAGTTAATCGCAATGACTGAATACGGCAATAATGTTGCAAACAAGGGTCGTATCACTAAGAAGGCTATATATGCCCTTCTTGCTGATGCATATCTTTGGAGAGCAAGCTATTTGCAGGGTAACTGTCATCCATTCGTAAACAGAGAGGAAAATGAGTATGCAGCAGATCCTATAACAACTAATCCAACTGATAATGCGCAAGCCTATTCTACTGCGGAAGAAGACTACAAAAAGTGTATCGAACACTGTGACGCGGTCATTAAAATGTGCTATGACGATCTCAACAAGAAACTCAAGCAAAGATACTCTGGTTTGGTTACAGTTCAGCCAGTGTTAGATGATTTATTATCACAGAATGACCCATTCACAAAACTCGGAACATTTGTTAACTTAAGCAGCAGTAGCAGTTCTTTGAGAGTAAATGCCTTCAGTGAAATCTTCGGAGATGGTAATTCTGCAGAATCAATTTTCGAGATTCAGTTTGATGGTATCAATACAAATAACAGCATGACTAAAGAACTCTACTGGAATCTCAAAGATAACAAGGTTGCAAGACTTACTGCTCCAAAGACAATGTTTGCTGATGTTGCATCTAATCCAAATGAGGAAATTGCATCTGCCATTTTTACTAAGACCGACTATCGTAGATGGGAGGCTCTGAGACGTGATACAAAAGAAGACGGACAGACACAGTTTGACTATGACAAATATGCCAATAGCTACTGGTCTTTCACAAATGGCACAAAAGGAATACTCACAGACAATTCCAAGGCAAACAAAGAATATAGTTGGTCACAAAGCCTACGTTCAGACGTTGTAAACGATGCAAACTTCATAGTATATCGACTTCCTGAAATATTGCTTATGAAAGCAGAAGCAATGTCTCAGATTTATGCATCCGAAGAAGACAGTCTTATGAAAGCGTTTAACTACGTGAAGACTGTATTCAGACGTTCAAATCCATTTGCCTACGACAAGAGCAACACAACTGCTGGAACAGATTCATTAAAGACAAAGAATTTCTTGAATCAACGTCAGATGGAGTACCTTGTAATGGCTGAACGTCAGCGTGAATTCCTCTGTGAAGGAAAGCGTTGGTTCGACCTTGTGCGTTTTGCACAGCGTCGTGGCAACACGAAGGACATGCTAAGTCTTCTTATCCGCAAATACTCTGGTAACCAAAAGGCTATTCAGGCAAAACTGGCAGATATGCAATCATTATTCTCACCAGTTTATGACAATGAGCTTAAAGCAAACTATTTGCTTTACCAGAATGGTGTTTGGAAGACATCCAAAACAACTGGAAGAACTGACAACCGAAAATAAATGAAAAATTATGAACAATATAAATAACATCATAAAGAACAAAGGTATCATCGGCGGATTATTATCCGTTGCTGTACTTTCAGTCTTTTCTCTTTCTTCTTGTAAAGAGAAAATAGATGAAAGCGACCTTTACACTTTCACAGGTGAGATGATGATTGACCACTTCGAGAACAATCCCGATATGTACAGCAGTTATCTCACACTCCTTAACCGTGTAAAGCCAAGCAAGCGTTCAAAGTCCACAATGCACGATCTTCTCGCAGCACGTGGTAACTACACCTGCTTTGCTCCAACAAATGAAGCTATTGCACAGTACCTCGACTCTGTAAAGAATATGGAGAATCCAACTGTTGAGACTACTGATGTAAACCTTATTCCTGACTCTGTAGCGCAGGAAATCGTTTTCAACTCTATCATTCAGAATGGAAATGAGCAAGCATATAAGAGTACAGACTTTGAAGAAGGTGCGCTCAAGACAACCAATATGAATGACCGCTACATCAGCATCTCGTATGGAACCATTACACATAAGAATGCCAATGGAGATGAATATACAACAACTGCAACTTATGTAAATACATATTCTGCAATTGTTGAGCCTGACGTTGAAGTTGCCAACGGATATATCCATGCCGTTGACCACGTACTTGCACCATCAAACGCGACGATTTCTGGTCTGATCCAGAATACTCCAAATACAACATTCTTCGGCGAACTTCTCAAGATTACAGGATATGATTTGATTATGTCAAAGATTCGTGATTTTGCCTGGGAAGAAGAACATGAAGATAATATTGGAGCGATTGGAACTTTCGACTCAAAATTTGAGTGTAAATTCCCAGAGGCAAGAAAATTCGGTTTCACTGTATTCGTAGAGACAGACAGTGTCTTTGAAGCTGCTGGCGTCAAGGACTTGGAGTCACTCAAAGAATATGTTCGTGAACACGCAGACTTCGATGACGATACCAACTGTGGCAATGTCACATCATGGGGAGATGACTACGCGAACCCATATAACTGGCTCAACCAATTCGTAGCATACCACATTCTTCCTGAGACATTGGCATATAACACGATGGTGACATTCGCTAATGAGTTTGGTAGTCCATCTGGTCAGATCAAGACTCGTTCCAAGACATCGTTTACTTGTAACGTATGGGAATATTGGGAGACAATTGGTATTCAACGCCGTCTCATGAAGATTACTGCATACAAGAATGTTGTTAATGCAAAAACAACAATTATGCGTGCAATCAACCGTGCGTCTAAATACAAAAACGGTCCAAGAGAGAAATATACAGAAGTAACAGCTGATATGGAAATCTTCGGTACACAAATAAACAACACAAATGAGGAGTATAATAATAATGCGCTGAATGGTTTCTACTATACTATCAACGACATTCTCGTTTGGAACAAAGATGTACCAACTAAGGTTCTCAATGAACGTATGCGATTTGATATCACATCGCTCTTCCCTGAATTACTTACAAACAACATCAGACAAAACAGAAACTTTGTGAAGGGATTCATCTTCCCTACTGATTACATTGACAATGTTGTTGACATGAGTAAAGAAACAAAGTTCATTTATCTTCCAAACAAAGACTGTGAGGGAGGTGGTACATGGATGAACTATCAGGCTGATGAATTCAACATTCAGGGGATCTATGATTTCACAATGAAGCTTCCACCAGTTCCATATACAGGAACATACGAGATACGTTATGGTATCAATGCCAATACAAACCGTGGAATGGCACAGATTTATTTGGGCGATAATCCAAGAAACCTTCCTGCAATAGGTATTCCAATCGACCTCCGCAGTAATTCTGGAACTACTACTACTGCTACAGGATGGGTTAAAGACGGAAATGACGACAATGCCAACACCGAAAACGACAAGGCGATGCGTAACCTTGGCTTTATGAAAGGTCCAAGATATTTCCAGCAGGATGCCTCAAACACAGGACGTAATTATGAGAATTGCCTACGCAAGATTATATACACAGGCGTTTTGGAGGCAGGCAAGACTTACTATATACGTTTCAAGTCCGTACTCTCCGATAAGAATCTTGAATTCTTCTACGACTATCTTGAGTTCGTACCAAAAACAGTCTATGCAGGCGAAACTGCTGAAGATATATGGTAATCAGTATCACAAATTCTTAATTTAGACAAAATGAATAACAACATAAATAAATCAAAGATGATGCACATTGCTGGAGGAATGATTTTTTCATTCCTCACAGCAAGCATGCTCTTTACATTCTCATCTTGTGCTGATGACCATTTCAATATTGGTCAAGATGTAACAGGCACAAAGACAATTTGGGAAAACATAAAAGAGAATCAGGAGGTGTCTGACTATGCCTACATTCTCGAACACTTGCCATATTCTCTAAAGGAGAAAGGATTCACATCCGAGACATACGCTGAAGTGCTCAACGGCGACCAGACATTCACAATCTGGGCACCAAAAAATGGTTCATACGATTTCGAGTATTACAAGAAACTCATTGAGAATGGCATAGAAGACAGCATCAAGAAGGTTGAGAACGAGTTTGTACGTAATAATATGACACGATACACTCATATTATGAACGGACAGGAGGCTCAGAAGCTCATACTTCTCAATGGAAAAAGAGCTATTCTAAATTTCGCGAACAACACATTCAGAGGCCAAAGTATCATAAGACCTAATATTGGCTCTTCAAACGGTGTTCTTCATATCACTCAGTCACCAGCATCTTTCATCCCAAATATCTACGAATATATCCAGACTCGTACAGATGCTACTAACCTCAACCAATTTCTTAAGAAATACGAAGTAGAGGAATTTGACGAGTCTTCTTCATCAGCAGGTCCTACTGTCAATGGAACAGCTACATGGGTTGACTCTGTAACATTCAGATACAACACATATTTGGGTTCGGTTGTAGAACGAGAGGACAGCAATTATGTTGCCATTGTACCAACAGACAAAGCTTGGAATAGTGTATATGATAAAATTGCTAAGTTCTACAACTACAAGAAGTATTACTCTCAATTCGATTATGTTGCTGACGAAGATAAAAAAGTGAATTATGTTGCAGGAAAAGAAACCGTCATTGACACTACTCAAATGGATTCCATCAAGCGATTAAGAATTGCAAATGGTCTCCTAAGGGGAATGATTTTCAATGCAAACTGGCAGCCAAGACAAGTTCCTATCACATCTCTCAATGACATTGCAAAGGTTGACTCACTAGTAACCTACGAAGGATATAAGTTCAAGAAGGCAGGTACACTCAACGAAACTAATGATAAGGCAGAAGTTTTTGAAGTTGACAACTTCGTGGATATGTTCGGTGGCAAAGAGCCTATAGAGTGTAGCAATGGATACGCATACATCACAGACTCTTGGAACTATCCAAGTGCTCTTTATGCACCAACACTTGAATACAAACCTGCAACAATATTTGACGGTGTTCTTGTAGGTAAAACTACTGTGGAATCAGGTAGATTATCATTATATCATACAGACGAAAATGGAAACACTGTAGTTGATAGCGTATTCAATTATATGCAAATTAATGGAAATAAAACTAACTACACTGCAAGATTCAAGTTACGCAATATGCTATCAGGAAAATATGATATATATATAGTTACACTTGATAATTTCAAGGAGAAGCTACCAACAATGTTCAAAGCTGATATAATCATAGACAAAAAAGATGTAAGTACAATGGCAACAGCAAAGCCTGCAGCTCGATATAAGCCTACGACAGAGAGTTTAACGAACCCATTCGTCACTGGTGTAGGTTCATACGGTGAGGCTGTAACAGGAAAAAAACAGACATCCAACTTCTACACACATCAAGCTGATTCTGTCCATGGTTATACAGATACAATATGCATAGCAAAAGATTATGAAATTCCATACTGCTTCTATGGTCTTTCTGATGCATATCCAATCCTAACCATAACAGGAGCACTCTTGAGTAATGACAGTAAACCTGATAAAACGGAATACGTGTACACTTACAACTTAAATCTTGTGTCTATAATACTCAAGCCAAAGACAGAAGAATAACTCCTAATTAGCAATAAAATGATGAACAATAATATGAATAACAACAGCTTTGTCAAAGCGGGCATTGGTCTCATGATGCTATCAGGAGCAATATGCGCATCTGCACAGACAAGCGAGGACGAACCTAAAGCACCGTTAAGAAAGGTTGCAAAGGTCGTAAACTATAAGATGAAACCTATAAGCGGTATTGTTATTGACGCTGCAACAAAAGAACCAATTGAAGGTGCACGAGTAGCAGCTTACGGCAACGCCCGCTTTTCAGTAATGACTGATGAGAATGGTAAATACGACTTTGAAGTACCAGTTTTCGTCACTTCACTTTATGTAACAGTACCAGAATACAACGATGTACAAGTTGCATTTGATGGCAAGGAAGCACCTACTGTAGAGGTGTATAGCACAAAATTCAACAATGCCTATTCAGAAAAGACATCAATCACATCATCAAAAAAAACAACAGTAAATACTACAAGTGCCATAACTGTTGACAATGAGATTGACAAGTCTTTGTCTGGTGACATCCATACAGTAACACGTTCTGGTATGCGTGGTCAAGGTATTGCTATGTTCATACGTGGTATCAACTCCATCAATACTAATGCACAGCCACTCGTCATACTTGATGGAATGATTATGGACTGTCAGCTTGACCGTACAAGCGTACATGACGGATTCTTCAACAATATTCTTGCAGGTATTGACCCAGATGATATAGAGTCCGTTGAGGTTCTCAAGAATGCTACATCCATCTATGGAGCACGAGGAGCAAACGGTGTCATCCTCATCAACACAAAGCGTGGACGCTCCATGGCAACAAAGATTGAGGCAAACATCAACACAGGTGTTGAGCTGATGCCTTCCACAATCAATATGATGAATGCAAGCCAGTATCGCAACTACGTATCTGAGCTTATCGGTACAACCGAGTATGCACGTAGAAACGCTTCATGGGAAAGTAAGATACCTTTCCTTGTAAGCGACAAGGACTTTTATTGGTATCCTCTCTATCACAATGAGACTGACTGGTCTGACGGTCTTTACCGTACAGCAGTAACACAGAACTACAAGGTTGGTGTTCAGGGTGGTGACGAAAGAGCAATGTATAACCTCTCTCTCGGAAGCACTACAACCCAGACAACTGCCAAGGGTAACGACTTCAGCCGTTTCAATATCCGTTTCAACACAGATATTGATCTCAGCGAGCACGTATCTACTCAGTTAGATCTCAGCTTCAGTAACCTCAACTACAGTCTTCGTGACAACGGATGGGCAGAGAGCTATGCAAGTAGTACTATATCATCACCAAACGTACTTGGACTTGTTCAGTCACCATTCCTTTCAAAGTATGGTTACTACACTGGCGATGACTTGAAACTACACGAGTCATCAGTATATGCAGGTAAGTACATTGATGATGACAACTATCCATTCGATTATGCATCAAGATTTGGTACTAACGCTGCATTGGCAAATCCATTCTGGATTCTTGAAAATGGTGAGGGAAATAATAAGAACCATCAGGAACTTACACAGTTCTACCTCAACATCATGCCAAAATATACCATTAATAAGCATCTGAACATCACAAATAGATTTGCTTATCAGTTCAACCGCTCAAGAGAAAGATACTACCTTCCAAAGGCTGGTATTCCAACTTATGCCCTTGATGGTTATGGTTCTGTAACAACAGTAGTTAAGTCTCTCTTCTCAAAGGAGACAGCCATACAGGATGATTTCCGCATCAACTGGAATAACCAATATGGTATGCACAAGATTGAGGCTTTCGGTGGAGTACGTTACTCTGCAAACACCTTCACTGATACATACATGACTGGTTACAATGCTGGTAACGACAAGATGCCTGATATGCAAAGCTCTCTCAGTTTCCGTTCTTTGAAAGGAAACCAGGATAAGTGGAGAAACCTTGCATACTACGTGGATGCAAAATGGAACATCAAGGACACATATTTCCTTGAAGGAACAATGTCTGCAGAGACATCATCACGTTTTGGACGCAACACGGATGAAGGTATTAAACTCTTTGGCGTAAAGTGGGGATTGTTCCCATCACTTCAGGCTGGTTGGGTTATTTCAAACGAGAAATTCATGCGTAAGTTCAAGGGAATTGACTACCTCAAATTCACTGTGGGCTACGATATCGCAGGTAATGACAATATTGATTATGCTGCATCACGCACATACTTCAAGTCATACGCTTACCTGAAGAATGCCATCGCACTTCAACTTGCTAATGTTGAGAACACTGCTATACAGTGGGAGACAACACGTTCTTGGAACTTTGCCCTCAATGGTTCATTCTTGAAGAACCGTGTACAGGCAGGCTTCGACTTCTATGTACGTAACACTGACCACCTCGTTACACCACGTACTGTTCACTACTTGTCAGGTCTCGCAAGTTACCTTACAAATGATGGTTCTCTCCGTAATGTTGGTGCTGAGGTTCATCTCAATGGAATTATTGTTAATACAAAGGATTTCAAGGCACAGCTCGGTGCAACAATTGGTCACTACAAGAATGAGGTAACTGCACTTCCAGAGAACGAAATCGTCAACAAGATATATGGCGCAGAAATACTTACTAAGGTGGGTAACTCAGTAGGTGTATTCTATGGCTACAAGACAAATGGAGTGTTGGCAAGCGACAAGGAAGCAAGCACGGCATACAATGGTTCTGACTACCTCAAATATCCTACAGGTATCGCTGCCAAGCCATACAATAACTTCTGTGCTGGTGACATACGATTCGTTGATATGAACTCAGACGGTGTTATCAATGAAAGCGATAAGACTATTATCGGTAATCCAAATCCAGACCTTTATGGTTCAATCTATGCTAATCTCTCATACAAGCATTGGAGCCTCGACATCAACTTCAAGTATTCTCTCGGTAATGACATCTATAACTACCAGAGAAGTCAGCTTGAGTCTTGCAACAACTTCTACAACCAGACATCAGCTGTAGTAAACCGTTGGAAGAATGAAGGACAAGTGACAGATATTCCACGTGCAATGACAAAGGAGTCTGACGAATGGGTAAACAACGAGCGTTTCTCAGACAGATGGATTGAGGACGGCAGTTTCCTCAAGCTCAAGAAGGTTCGTCTCTCATACGAGCTTCCACTTGACCTTTCATGGTTGCAGGGACTCACTGTATGGGGTGAGGCAAACAATGTGCTCACCGTTTCTTCTTACACTGGTACAGACCCAGAGTTCTCTTGCAGCAACTCAGTCCTCTATCAAGGAATCGATGCCGGCCTCCTCTCTGAGGGACGTAGCTTCAACTTAGGTGTGAAGATTAACTTCTAATGTTTTTAATTCACCATATTGAAGTAAAGTGAAGTAAAAAGTATTAAAAAGGAGTAAAAAGACGAATGTCTAAATCCATGTTTCAAACAATGGACGTCAATAAAATGACGAGTGTAAACATACAAATACATATATTTGGTTTTTTCTACAAGAAACTATCGTCTTTTTACTCCATTTAACTCCTTTTTAATTCCTTTTACTACAACAATAAAAATATAAAAAACAACAATGAAAACTATCATCAAAAATATAACTCTTTGCGGATGCATTGCCTTCGGAATGGGAATGGCATCTTGTGAAGACATGATGACTGTAGATACAGGTGACAAGGCATATATCAATGCCAACGACACACTCTACTCTTACCTTGGCATTATGCGTGCCATGCAGGATGTAGCAGAGCGTCAGATTGTCCTCGGAGAGATTCGTGGCGACCTTGTAACATCAAGTGAATATGCTACTGACACACTCCACGCTATCAGTAACTTTGAAGACCCAAAGGATCAGTCATGCTCAATGCTTCAGGTCAGCGACTACTACAATGTCATCAACAACTGTAACTTCTACATTTACAACTGCGACACTAATACCGTCAGAGCAAATGTAAAGTACATGATTCCTGAATACACTCAGGTTAAGGCAATCAGAGCATGGGCTTACCTCCAGTTGGTAAAGAACTACAGGGAAGTACCATATATAACTGAGCCTGTCAAGAACCTTGACGTAATAAAGAACTTTGACTATGCTCACAATCTTGTTAATAAGGACAACCTCATTGATAAGCTCCTTGAGGATGGACTTGCAAACATGGTTGACATTAACTATCCTTCGTATGGAAAGACAAATGAGCCATGGGGCAAATGGAGCAACGGAGCTACAGATGTTTCTGCACGTAATTGTTTTATCCCAATCCGTCTTGTACTCGGTGATGCTTATCTTCTCCGTGGTTCAGATAGGTCTGACTATGAGAATGCAGCATTCTATTACTATTCTTTCCTTAGAAAAGAGAAGAATCCTCTCATTAAGAGTTATTGCACGATGATTGAGTTGCCAGAGGCTGCATCTGGATATCTATACAGACCAAGCGAAAAAAGATGGGATGGTTTCACAACAGAATATGGCTACTCAGAAGAGAATGAGATAATCACCCTTATTCCAGGATCTGCAAACGCAGGAATTGGAAAGATGTTACCTCGTGTGGCAGAAGTGTTTGGCTATAATCCATCATCAAGTCAATCAACTATTATCACAATCCACCTGGATGAACAAGGAAAAGAAACCAGCAGAGATTACTCTGCAGGAGGTGCTATCATGGTTAATCCGACTTATAAGCGTCAGTACTACCCATCATACGCATTCGATAATGTAAACCTCTCCCAGCAATACGTAACATACTATGGCATCTCTAGTTCAAGTGAAAATAAAATTGCAAGATATTACGAACAAGCTGATGCAAGAGAGAACTATTCTTACAATAGTGTGTATTATGAGAAAGACTTGTATAAACTCTGTGCAAAAGTCGCAGACTTAGATCAATATTACTATTGTATTCCTATATATCGTAAGACACTTATCTGGCTTCGCCTCGCAGAGGCACTCAACCGTGCTGGATATCCAGAGTTTGCATTTGCAATTCTCAAAGATGGTTTGAACGAATTTACACTTCCTTCTGTTGAGGATGTAACAAAAAATGTTACCAAAAACATCAATGGCGTAGATTATGCAATCTGGACAAACGAGGACAATGATACAATCTTCTATGATTCAGCTACAAAGGATAGATATAAAAAGGAAGACGGAGAACTGGTTAAAGTCACAGGAAGTCTGATTGGTTACACTGCAAATACATACACGCAAAGAGAACTTACATATAATAGTATTGAGTCTATGTATTATGTGACAGATACTCTGAAACTTCAGAAGTTCCTTTCTAAATTCACGTTTACTGATGACGTGTGGGAGAAAACATACGGTATTCATGCACGAGGTGGAGGTTTTGGATATTTGGAAACATCAAGTTCAACAAGTGCTAAAGAATGGGGCAAGGATGACGACTATATTACCACCAACATCTCTGGTCGTCGTGACACTGTCTTCTTTGATTACAAGGCAATGATAGAAAGAAAACTCGACGGTAAGAAATTTGAAAATGCTACCGAGGACGATATTATCAATGCCATTGAGGATGTCATCATTGATGAGCTTGCTCTCGAAACAGCATTTGAAGGTAACCGCTTCTATGACCTCGTTCGTGTAGCAGAGCACAAGAACAAGTCAGGATACAATGGTACGGAGTGGCTCGCAAACAAAATTGCTGATAGAGATGTAAAACAAGCTACAAAGAATAGCCCAAGGATGGGACATAGAAACGAAACTCTCAAGGGCAAATTAATGAAAAAAGAAAACTGGTACTTCACTCTACCTGCGTGGAAGTGATGTGAGTTATGAGTTATGAACCCCGAAGGGCTCAACGAAGTTAATTATAAATTATGAGTTAAGAGTTAAGAATTAAGATTTTGAGCAAACGCTTTTTCCGTGATATTTTCTATCACATTTTTGTATTCAAATCTTAATTTTTAACTCTTAATTCTTAATTAATAACTATCATATATTATGATTAGAATAATCATTCTTACGTTGGCACTCACCCTTGGGTGTGTGCCAACTTTTGGCAAGAAGGTAAACAAAGACCTTTGGCCAGACGGAACAGAGATATCAGCATGGTTTAAGGAAACGACACCTGTTGATTTGAGTAAACTGGGAAAACAATACCGCATAACGGACTACGGAGTAGTTAATGACGGAAGAATACACACTAAGGAGTTTCAGTCACTAATTGACATGATTGCAAACGATGGTGGCGGTGTTGTCATAGTACCCGAAGGTACATACCTGACAGGAGCGTTGTTCTTCCGTCAAGGTGTGCATCTCCACATTAATGATGGAGGTATGATTCTCGGAAGCAACGACCCAAGCGACTACCCTATCCTCAAGACGAGGATTGAGGGTGAAACGTGCCTCTACTACTCTGCCCTTATCAATGCAGACGGATTGGACGGTTTCACCATATCAGGCAGGGGAACGATTGACGGCAACGGATTCACATACTGGAAACACTTCTGGGAACGTCGTTCATGGAATCCTAAATGTACAAACAAGGACGAACAGCGTCCCCGTCTCGTGTATGTGAGCAACTGCAAGAATGTACAGATTGACGGAGTAAAACTACACAACTCTGCATTCTGGACAACACATATCTATAACTCAGAGAACGTGAAACTGCTTCGCCTTCACATCTATTCACCAGCCAAGCCTGTCAAGGCGCCATCTACGGACGCCATAGACCTTGACGTAGTTAAGAACATACTTGTGAAGGACTGTTTCATGAGTGTAAACGACGATGCCATTGCCATCAAGGGAGGCAAAGGTCCATATGCTGATGCTTTCCGTACAAACTACAAGGATATTGACCTCAAGAAGTTTCCAGAGATAGAAGGCGACGGAGGCAACGAGAACATACTCATCGAGGATTGCGAATACGGTTTCAGCCACGGCTGTCTTACACTCGGAAGCGAAAGCGTGTATGACCACAACATCATACTCCGTCGTATCAAAGTGAAAGAAGCCAACAACCTACTATGGCTGAAGATGCGACCTGACACCCCACAGAGATACGAATACATCACAGTGGAAGACATCGTCGGAAACGGAAAGAACTTCATCCTTGTGGCACCATGGACACAGTTCTATGACCTCAAGGGACGCAAGAACACTCCTATGTCCTATTCCGACCATATCACAATGCGAAATATCACCTTCGAGTGCAATGTTTTCTTCAACGTGAAGCCACAGGAAGACCAGTATCACCTCAGCAACTTTACGTTTGAAAACTTGTCCATAACAGGAAGAAATATTGATTTAAATCCTGAATATGTGGAAAACTTCACATTGAAGAATATCAAAACGGATAAAAAGTAATACCTTTGCACAGACATTTTTATATAACATATTTTAAAAAAGAATAATATGCAGTGGTTAGCTGACTTATTATTGAGCGGTGGAGGAGTAGCGCACACAGTAATACTATACTC
>R24__coassemble_339_pt1 | contig 33230 bp, 31 predicted proteins | sample R24__metabat2_low_PE_026 | metagenome-assembled genome bin R24
CATTAATATAATGATTGATTTATTCAACTATTCACGTCGTTGGAGTTCAGAGGTTAATGTCGGCGGTGTACTCATGGGTAGTGTATGGCCAATCCGTGTACAGTCAATGGCAAATACCTCAACAATGGACACAGAAGGCTCTGTGGCTCAGGCTAAGCGTATTGTAGATGCTGGTGGCGAGATTGTACGTTTCACCACTCAGGGCAAGCGCGAGGCTCTGAACATGAAGAATATCAACGCAGGACTTCGACAGCAAGGGTATAACGTGCCACTTGTGGCAGACGTACACTTCAATGCTGCCGTGGCTGATGTTGCTGCCACGATATGCGAGAAGGTGCGTATCAATCCGGGTAACTATGTTGACCCTGCACGCACATTCAAGAGCCTTGAATATACAGACGAGGAATATGCTGCCGAGATAAAGAAGATAGAGGACAAGTTCGTTCCTTTCCTCAATATATGTAAGGAACATCACACAGCCATCCGTATAGGAGTGAACCACGGAAGTCTCTCTGACCGTATCATGAGCCGTTATGGCGACACTCCTGAGGGTATGGTGGAGTCATGTATGGAGTTCCTCCGTATCTGTGTACGTGAGCAGTTTAAGGATGTTGTCATCTCCATCAAGGCGAGCAATACGGTTGTCATGGTTCGTACCGTACGACTTCTCGTTACTACTATGGATAAGGAAGGCATGGCTTTCCCACTTCATCTTGGCGTGACGGAAGCAGGGGATGGTGAGGACGGACGTATCAAGAGTGCAGTGGGTATTGGTGCACTCCTCTCAGATGGTATTGGCGATACTGTACGTGTTTCACTCTCTGAGGCACCTGAGAACGAGATTCCTGTTGCACGCAAACTTGTTGACTATGCCATCAACTCACGTAAGGATGCTGAACTCCCTATCGAGGAGTTTATCCTTCCTGACGAGTACAAGTGGCTTCGTCCGGAGAAGCGTAAGACAGTTCCTGTCACAATCCCTGGGCTTAAAGAGGCTAACGGTGAAGAAGTCAAGGCTATTGGTGGCGACAATGTGGCTGTGGTACTCAACGAAGTACCTATACGCAATACCGTTGTCCTCAATCCTTACCGTCTCAATGCCGAGAATGTTAAGTTCCTCAAGAATCATCCAGAGGTACTCATCGTGAGTCTTCCACAGTCACCAAACAAGCTTGGTGAACATCGTGCACTCGCTTTCCAACTCATGAATCTTGGTGTGAAGAACCCTATGCTCATCTGCCAGACATATCAGGAGGACAACATAGAAGACCTCCAACTTAAGTCAGCACTTGACTCAGGAGTCCTCTTTATTGACGGTCTTGCAGATGGTATTATCCTCCTCAATGCCTCCTCAATGATTCCTCAACAGCAGATTACAGATACAGCTTACGGCATACTTCAGGCATCACGCACACGCTTCACCAAGACAGAGTACATTTCTTGTCCTGGATGTGGACGTACACTCTACAACCTTGAGGAGACAATCAAGAAGATTAAGGCTGCAACAAGTCATCTTAAAGGCCTCAAGATAGGTATCATGGGATGTATTGTCAACGGTCCTGGTGAGATGGCAGATGCTGACTACGGCTATGTAGGTGCTGGAGTAGGCAAGGTAAGTCTCTATAAGAAGAAGGAATGTATCGAGAAGAACATACCTGAAGCAGAGGCTGTAGAACGCCTCATCAAGTTTATCGAACAAGATCAGAAAGGAGCATAACGTATGAAACAAACAGATATAAAGGCACTTGCCAAAGAAGATGCATTCAAGCTTATTGCTAACGACTGGATGCTCGTGACTGCAGGAACAGAAGAACATTTCAACACCATGACTGCCTCTTGGGGTGGCATTGGAATCCTTTGGAATCGTCCAGTTGCGTTCCTCTTTATTCGCCCAGAGCGTTACACACACGAGTTTCTCGAAGCCAACGAGCGACTATCGCTCAGTTTCTTCACAGAGGATTATCGCAAGGCTCTTCAGTTGTGTGGCAGCAAGTCAGGACGTGACATGAACAAGGTAGAAGCCGCAGGACTTCATCCTCTCAATGTAGCCGATGGAGTTATTGGATTTGATGAGGCTCGTCTCACCATTTCATGTCGTAAACTCTTCCAGACAGACATGCAGCCATGCAACATCCTTGACAAGGAAATACTTGAGCGCTTTTACACAGGACCGCATGGTGGTGGCTATCACACGATATATGTGGCTGAGATTGAAGGTGTCTTTGAAGGTGAAAAATAAAGTGTGAATAGCGTATCAGATGTGTTTTAGTAGATTATCGCTAATCTGATATACTGTATTATAGAAAAAACAACTTGGGACGAAGAGCTTCGTTCCAAGTTGTTTTTTGTTTGTTTTGTAATTGCTTGATATTATTAGAATACGCAAAAGTCAGATATTTCATACTTGATGTACAACTCATAAGTATGAATGTTTTCTTCTGCGTATTTTGTTCCTTCGGTTGATGAATTATATGTGTAAACTAAAATCATTTCATTTTTGTCGAATGTTACGTTTGCTTTCCTGATGAGTTCGCTCTTGTTACAAACTTCTTCTCCGTCATCATTTAGCGTGTAACTGTTCTCTTCAGAAAAAACGATTTCCTTGTTTTCCAATGTCCAATGTCCTGTTGTTCTTACATTCCAGCCTTTCTTCTCAAGCAGTTCTTCTGTATTGTCAATATAATTGCTATAGTCAAAATAGTCATAGCTATATGTCTCGTACTTTCCATTTCCGTAAATGAAAAGGACAGTTTCGTCGTCATTTGCTGTGGCATAATATAGAATCCATTTTCCAGCAACTTTTTTACTGTAAGCATCATCTTCGCTTCCATCCCAGCAAGATGTCGCGGTAAATAATGTTGCCACGAGTAGTGACAGATAGATAAATGAGAATTTCTTTTTCATTTGTTTTCAGGATTTAAAATTATATAATTATTTAATTGTTTTAGTCAAGTCAGGGAATTTCTATTTCCTCTTTACATCTATTGCATGACCTATGCATCCGCTTGGCTGCTGAATGTTGAGAATAGAGCAGATGGTAGCAGCAATATCATTTATTGTATGCGACTGGTCATCCCATGCGTGACGAACGCCCTTACCCATCACGATGAATGGTATGTGAGTGTCGTAAGGACTCCATACGGCATGATTTGTACCGAGAGGAATGCCGTGGTAGTGTGATGGCTTAGGAGTGTAACCATCGTCATAATCCTCTGTTACGTTTGCTTCGAGGATGACTTGTATGTCTCCGCTACGCTTTGGATTATAACCGTTTATCGCCATTGTGCGTACTGGTTCTGGGATGTATGCAGGGACCTTCTTTGGCTCAAAGGCGTATGCCACGATTGACTTCTTCTGGAGAATGTCAATACAGAGGTCAATCATGTCCTGACGTACACTTGCAATACGTGGATTGGCGTTGACCACGCTATTGTCAAAGAATACGTTATGGCACTCAAGGCTGTGTATTGGGTCTTTGTCCAAATGGAAGGTAGCCTTGAGAGTGTCGTTGAGTTCCTTTATTATGCGGTAGTATGGCCATGTGTCGGCTGGGATGCCATGCTCCTGACGGAACACCACGTTGTGACTTCCTGCGTGGTCAGCTGTGAGGAATGCCACCCATTCGCCTTTGCCAACCTGTGCATCGAGAGCGTCAAAGATACGCTTGAAGTCCTTGTCGAGACGGAGGTAAGTGTCCTCTATCCATGGAGCGTTAGGGCCGAGCTTGTGTCCAATCATGTCTGTACATGAGAAACTGATGGCAAGGAAGTCCGTAACACCATCAGGATTCTTTCCGAGTGACTCGTTCTTGATAGCTTCAAGAGCCATGTCGGCTGTGTATGTGTTGCCGTAAGGAAGGTACTTGAGGATAGTACCCGTTCGCTGGTCATAGTATTTCTCCTGCTTTCCTGCTGACTGAATGTAGGTGCTGGCATCATACATGAGTTCCCAGAAGTCGGCTACGAGTTCGCCGTTCTTGTCTTTCTTGCGACCATATTCTGCAAGATACTTTTCTCCCAGTTTCTTCTTGTTGAAGTCCTTGACCCACTTAGGCAACTCCTTCATGTAATATGTTGAAGTGATGAAGTCCATTGACTTGCTGTCCATCCAATAGGCAGCATTGGCACAATGTCCTCCAGGGAATATAGAACCTCTGTCCTTGATGCTTATGCTTATTACCTTGCTACGGAAATTGGTAGCGAGACGCAATTCGTCAGTCATGGTTGTAGTCATCATTCTGTGAGGTGAAGCCATACCTTCCTTTGTTGTTGTTCCCACACCATTGTATCGTAGGTCGCGAACAGGAGAGTCCCATTTGCCGTCAAAGAACATGCTGTTGGCTATGATACCGTTGAATGCAGGTACAGAACCTGTGTAGATGGCAGTATGTCCTACAGCCGTAACAGCAGGAATATAATTGATGGAAAGTCTGTTACAGTTATAGCCGTCAGCCATCATTCGTCTGAATCCACCGTCTGTGAATCGCTCATAATAGCGTGTGAGATAATCCCATCTCATCTGGTCAACCACTATTCCTACCACAATCTTTGGTTTATTTTCCAGTTCGTTCACTACTTGTGCTGTTGAATGAATAGCAAAGAATGAAGAATGGAGAATAGTAACTATTGCAAATATTTTGAATAATTTGTTGCTTGATGTATGTGCCATAAATATTTTGATTTTGTTTCTGCAAAGATACTTACTTTTATATTATTAGACAAATATTTGAAGTTTTCATTTGTCGTTTCTTTTTTTTTCTCAAAGTCGAAAAAAATGTTTGTATGGAGTAATAAAATTGTGTTATATTGTGTATTCTTTGTGTGAAATTACTACTTTTCCAAATTATTTTAGGTAAATTTGTACAATATAAGCGATAATTGTTGTGTAAGAAAACTTAATGCTTTAACTTTGTAACGAATAAACAAAAACTTAATTGTATAAATTTTCAACGTTAAACTAAAACTTTATGAAAAGAATTGTTATTGCTCTTTTTATGTCTGCATTGTTCGTGAATACAAATGCGCAGAGAAAAAATGAAATTTACGGAACTATTTCTCCTTCTACATTAAGTGTTTCTGCAACTGGCGTTAATGGATATACTATGTCAGAATCTCAGAATTATTTTGGTATGAATTTTGGCTACAATCGTATGTTTAATTTGGGTGAGGCATCAAACTTCAAGCTTGTCTTGGGCGGAAGAGTGTTTGTTTGCGCCTGCGATGTTAAGGATGATTATAAAAAACATGATTCAGATGTAGATGAAGCCACTGAATCGTTTGTTAAATTACAGGTTCCTGTTGCTTTGAAGTATGTAATCGATATTAATGAAAAATTCTCAATTGAACCATATGCAGGTTTTTATATGAGTTGTTGTGTTTCTGCTACAGATAACGTGACATATTCTTCAAGGACTACTTCTTATGATTTGTATGATGAGAAAGATCTTAAACTTAATCGCGCTGAATTTGGAGGTCATCTTGGATGTGATTTGAGAATCAAGCGTTTTGTTCTTGGATTAGGTTACAATGCAGCATTCACAGACTTCACTTCTTTAGAAGGAAGAGATTTGAAATGGTCAGGTTTGGATTTCAAATGTGGTTTCCGTTTCTAAAATGTTTTCAAGCATAAATTATAACGCTCATACGACTTTTGCCGTGTGGGCGTTTTTGTATTTTGTTAAGTACTGACTAAGTATTGACTTACATGAGACTAAGATGAGACTCTTTTAGTAGCAATCCTGGTGTAAGTATGATGTAAGTATTACCCTGCGTTTCCCTTAGTTTTCTGTACAATTCTCTGAGGATTTGTAGAGGATGGTAAGAGAAACACAAGGGACAAGCAAGAGAGAACCGTGAAAAATTGAGGATGATAATTGTTTTTTTGGACTTATATTATAGACAGATAATTGTTTTTTAACTACCTTTGTACAAAATTTATTTGAAAATGGAACAAACTCTTTTTATTTACAACACTTTAACACGTAGAAAAGAAGTATTCAAGCCACTCCATGCACCTCATGTAGGTATGTATGTGTGTGGTCCTACAGTATATGGCGACGCTCATCTCGGTCATGCGCGTCCAGCAATCACATTCGATATTCTCTTCCGTTACCTCAAGCACCTTGGCTATAAGGTTCGCTATGTCCGTAACATCACGGATGTGGGTCACCTTGAGCATGATGCAGATGAGGGTGAGGACAAGATTGCAAAGAAGGCACGTCTTGAACAGCTTGAACCTATGGAGGTGGCTCAGTATTACACTAACCGCTTCCATGAGGCTATGGACGCTCTCGGTTGTCTTCCTCCAAGCATCGAGCCACACGCAACTGGTCACATCATAGAGCAGCAGCAACTCGTTCAGCAGATTCTTGATAATGGATATGCGTACGAGTCAAACGGTTCTATCTACTTCGATGTAGAGAAGTACAACAAAGACCATAAGTATGGCATTCTCTCTGGCCGTAGCCTTGAAAATATCAAGGACGCAAGTCGTGAACTTGCAGGAGTGGGAGAGAAGAAGAATCAAGCTGACTTTGCCCTTTGGAAGGCAGCACAGCCAGAGCACATCATGCGCTGGCCTTCACCATGGAGCGACGGTTTCCCTGGATGGCATTGTGAGTGTACAGCCATGGGACGCAAGTACCTCGGTTCACACTTCGACATCCACGGAGGAGGACTTGACCTCGTGTTCCCACACCACGAGTGTGAGATTGCACAGTCAGTTGCAAGTCAGGGTGACCAGATGGTAAAGTACTGGATGCACAACAACATGATTACCATTGACGGTAAGAAGATGGGTAAGTCATACAACAACTTCATCACTCTTCCTCAATTCTTTGCTGGTGAACATGAGCGTCTTGAGCGTGGATATGCTCCAATGGTTATCCGCTTCTTCATTCTTCAGGCACACTACCGTTCAACTGTTGACTTCTCAAATGAGGCACTTCAGGCAGCAGAGAAGGGACTTGAGCGTCTCCTTGACGCTTGGAAGACCCTCAACAATATCTCAGCATCTGAGAAGGCAACTGTCACAATGGACTTTGTTGATGGCTTGAAGGACAAGTGCTATGAGGCTATGAATGATGACCTCAACACTCCTATCGTGATTTCTAACCTCTTTGAGGCAACAAAGACTATCAATAGTATTGCCGACAAGAAGGAAACAATATCAGCTGATGCACTTGAGGCTCTCAAGTCACTCTTCAGCACATTCGTGTTCGATATCCTCGGCATCAAGGCTGGTGCTACGGCTTCAGCAGGTAATGCAGGCATGAGCGACGCACGTGAAGAGGCATTCGGCAAGGTGGTTGACATGCTTCTCGAACAGCGTAGCAAGGCAAAGGCTAACAAGGACTGGGCAACAAGCGACCTTATCCGCGACAACCTCGCAGCCCTCGGCTTTGAGGTTAAGGATACTAAGGACGGTTATTCTTGGAAACTGAATAAGTAAGAAAGACCCCTCCCCATTCCTCCACAAAGGGAGGGAGAATGTAGAATGATTTCCTTCCTTTAACTTAAAATGTTAAAAGGAACGATGAGGAATCATTGAGGAGGCATTAAGGATGAATGTCGAAGAATAGATTACGTACATCGGCAACTTATACTTATCAAAATATCAACTAAAGAAAATCGGATAACAATGGAAATATTAAAGAAAATAATGATGATGGCATCCCTTGTATTTTGCATCATTTGTTTTGGTGCAAGTGCATGGATGGCTTATTCATTACCAAATGGCGACCCAAACGTGAAGATATTCGCCATTTTTGCGGTAATATTCTTTGCTGCAACAATATGGTTTGGTTTCAATGTACGTAACTTAAACAAGGAGGGAAAATGAAAAAGGTACTTCTAACTCTTATACTTGCAACTGTTGGTATTCTCTCTGGTTCAGCCAAGAGCCTTGTCCTCACTCTCAAGAATGGAACTAAGGTATATTTCCTCATTACGTCAGATTCCTATCCTATGATGAAAATTCATGAAGGGGAGATAACTTTGGGTGATGAGCATAAATATACATTCCCTGAGCTTGAGTCATTCGTGGTTTCAAAGACGGACGACCCAAATGCTGTGGAGGATGTGGAAAACAATCCGTATCACACCTACAAGTCTAACACGATTATCTTTGCCGGAAATGCGGATAAGGTAAAGGTGTTTAACGCTTCGGGTGCTCAGGTTGAGGCGGAAGTCTCAGAGAACGATGGACGTGTGGCAGTTAATCTCAACGAGTTGGCAAATGGTGCGTATGTAGTCAATACAGGAAGCACATCATTCAAGGTTATTAAAAAGTGATGATTATGAAGAAACTTATTTGTTCTTTTGCTTCAGCACTTTTTCTTGGTGCTGTTCCTTCGAGCCTTAAGGCAGAAGTAGGTGACACACTTTGGTTTGATTATAGTGAACGTTCCGTGGTTGACCGTGTCATCCCTATGAAGGGAGTGGATTCGATAGAGTTCCGCTCCAGCAATATGACGGTGTTCAATAGTAGTGCAGTACTTACGAAACGAAGCTATACGTACGACTCTGAAGCTAATGGCTCATACACTTTCAATAAGCCAGGCAGGCTTATCGTGCAGCCAAGCACTTACTTAAATAATGACTATACTAAGACCACTTCCCAGTTCTGTTTCCAGCGTTCTGTAGAATCTGAACACTTCATCATCTTCTGGGAAAACGGAATTACAAAGACACCTAACGGTAATATCTCATACGACGGCTACACTTGTAACGTGAACACGCTCATCAAGGATGCCGAGAAGATTTGGAAATGCTATGTGGATGAGATGGGCTTCGTGGAGCCGGGCAACTCGACTACCGACTTGGCAAAGATACACATGTACATTGTCAAGAAGGGTTGGGGTGGCAATAATGGCGACTGGCGTGCAGATGGTAGTGGAGTGGATGGACTTCTCTACACTATGAGCTCTTCAGGAAAGGTAAATAAGCCTTACAAGGTAGGTGTGTTCCATTGTACTCCTCGTGCGGCAACTGCCCGCAACGGACATACTGTCGCACATGAGATTGGTCACACATTCCAGTACCTCGTATCTGCTGACCTTGGCAATACTCATGGTTTCGGCTACGGTATTGGTCAGGGAAATGACAACGAGTGGTGGGAAGATTGTGCCAACTGGCAGGCTTACAAGGTCTATCCTTCTTTGCAGTTCTCTGATGGTGAGTACTATGAGGCTTATCTCAAGACTCACCACCTCAACATCCATCATGAGGATATTCGTTACAACAACTGCTTCTATCAGGATTACTGGTGTCAGCTTCATGGAAAGAACACCATAGCACGTATCTGGCGTGAAACAAAGAAGCCAGAGGACCCAACTCAGACTTATATGCGTCTCTTCGGACTTAATGAGGAAACATTTGGCGATGAGATGTATCAGGCATTCGCACATCTTGTGACAATAGATATTGATGGTGTTCGCAATTATGGCAAGGCAAAGATTGGCGCTGAGCCACAGCGACTCATTGAACCATCGGCATCTATCCTCTCAAAGTATCTTGATAATGACAAGAGCTGGTGGGTGGTTGACCCACAATATTGCCCAGAAAACTATGGTTATAATGCAAATCCTCTCAAGGTGCCTGCAGCCGGAACAGTCGTAACTGCCACATTCAAGGGAATAGCAGGATGTGAAGGATATGGCAAGACATACGTTGAGCGTGCAGGATGGCGTTACGGACTTGTAGCATATTCATCTGATGGAACTCGCACTTATTCGGATGTAGCTTCAGCCAAGGATGGTGAAGTGAGCATTACCGTTCCAGAGAAGTGTACTCACCTCTGGTTCGTGGTTATGGGTGCTCCAACTAAATACTGGTCGCACTCCTGGACAAGCGGAGTTGCTTCATCTAACTTTGCAGGTAATGGTGAGCAATGGCCATACGCTGTTAAGTTCAGCAATACAGATCCTTACGGAACTGTCAGAACGTACGGCAATTATCCAGAGGATTATGTCCGTAAGGACACTACGGTTGTTATAAATGCAAGCCTTGCGTATAGCGGTAGTGGCTACACAAGTGTGCGTGTGCAGTATGATATGGATGCCGTTTCACAGGCACTCGGCGTTTCTACTCAGCAGATGAAGGCAGTCGTTGTCGGCAAGACAAGTGGTAAGAAGAACTACCTCCGCTTTGCAGGATTAAATACAGACGGTAAGACAGAGACAAACCGCCATACAACATCAACTTCAAGTAGCACTTGTTACGGACATTGGTTCAATTCCGTTGGTAACGTCTGTGATTATGGCGGCTCATCCTATATATTTGCGGAGATGTACCCAGACAGTTATGGCTGTTATGTGGGACAATATCCGGGAAGGCTTACAAGGAATAAGACTTATGTCATCCGTCAAGCTTACATTTATACGGATAATGAAGGAAAAGAATATAAGGCAATAATGGAGACGCATCTTACTGTTCTTTAGGCTTATCCATTCTTTAGTGGCTTGGCGTGATAAAGAAAAAGTGATTTTTTTAAAAAAAAATCCTTTTTCGATTAAACTATTTGAGATTTCCATTGTCTTACTAAAGAATAATCCTACAAAAAGAACTTAATATGTTTGTTTTTATAGGTTATTAAGGGTTGTTCAAATGGAATTGAAAGGACAATGCAAAAAATATGAATAGGTAAAGATTAAATGCGATGATTAACTATTAAGTTAACGAAAATAGACGCCGTTGTGAAACGACGTCTATTTTTTTTATTTTAATCATATAGTAAGTATAATTCCCGTTCTTTAGTTATTATGCTCATTTACTTAGCTCTTCTTTAAAAAATGTTTGGTAAAACGACAATAAAAATGTAACTTTGCGGTTGATTATAATATGAGAAAAAGGATTATCATCGTTTTTGCGCTTTTCACTTCCGTGGTAAAGATGGCGAATGCGCAGATGGATGTGCAGTTTGCCGACTACACATCCCTTAGGTCATATTATAATCCCGCGGTTTCTGGTACGGAAGGACAACTCAATGTGGTTGGTGCATATTCCATGCAGATGGCTGGATATAAAGGTGCTCCTGCCACGATGTTCCTTGGTGCTGATATGCCGATTTACTTTCTGAGTCCTCGTCATGGTGGGGGATTGAGTTTCCTGAATGACGTTGTCGGTATGTTTACTACATCAAAGATAAGCCTTCAGTATGCGTACAATGTGAAGCTCGGATTGAAAAGCCGTATTGCCATAGGAGCAAACATCGGAATGATAAGTGAGAAAATAGATGGCTCTAAACTGGAACTTGAAGACACAACCGACCCTGCTTTTCCATCTTCTGCTGTCACAGGCAACTCGCTTGACTTCAACTTTGGTGTCTATTACACCATGCCTCACTTATGGGCAGGTCTTTCCGTGATGCACGCCATGCAACCTACTATAACTTGTAGTGAAAAATACGAATTAGAGTTCCCTCGTTCATATTATTTTATGGCTGGAAGCAATATTAAGCTAAAAAATTCGTTTATAACATTACAGCCATCCTGTATGGTGATGTCTGACCTCAAGTCATGGAGAGAAGATGTGCAATGCAAGGTTGTGTATGAATACGATGGCCGTAAGCTCTACGGAGGTCTTGGTTACAGTCCTGGAGTGTCAACAACCTTTATGGTGGGAGGCGACTTTCATGGTGCTACGGTCGGCTATTCATATCAGATGTTCACTAATGGCATAGGAATGGTGAACGGCTCACACGAACTGGTGGTAGGTTATCTTACCGAGCTTGACCTTTTCAAGAAGGGACGCAACCGACACAAGTCCGTCAGATGGCTGTAACTTGCATTATGAATAATGCAAGAGTTAAAAGTTAAAAAATAAAAGTTAAAAGTTGGATATTACTTGTATTCCATGTTGGCTACAAGAACTCCCAACTATTCAAGTTTGAAAAAAAGATATAGATATAATGATGAATAAGAGTTTAGCAATAACAGCATTGTTCACAGTATGTGTGACGACCTTGTCTCTTTCGTTACATTCCTGTTTCTCTGCTCAGGGTAACATGAACGCAATGGGTGGCGAGGTCACTGGTGTGGGTGGTTTGGCTATCACTGAGCCAGCTCCATACGGAATGGTGCTCGTTAAGCGCGGTTCGCTCAAGATGGGTTCTGAAACGACAGATACATTGTGGGGTAAGGATATGCCTTCACGCGAGATTTCGGTGGATGCTTTCTGGATGGATGAGAAGGAAGTAACTAATGCCATGTACCGTCAGTTCGTATTCTGGGTACGTGACTCAATTATCCGTACTCGTCTTGCTGACCCTAACTATGGTGGCGACGAGTCATTCGTCATAGATACAGATAAGAATGGTGATCCAATAAAGCCACATATCAACTGGAACAAGGCAATTCCTCGTAATCCTGACGAAGAACAGAAGAGAGCTATCGAGAGTATCTATACCACCCATCCTTTCACAGGTGAGAAGATGCTTGACGCTAAGCAACTGAACTATCGCTATGAGGTGTATGACTACAAGATGGCAGCCATGCGTAAGTATCGTCTCGACCCTACAGAGCGTAATCTCAATACTGACGTTGATGTTGACCCGGAGGAGGTTGTGATGATTAGCAAGGACACAGCATACGTTGATGAGGCAGGACTTATTCACCGTGAGACAATTACACGTCCTCTGTCAAGTCATTGGGACTTTGTGAATACATATATAGTAAACGTATATCCTGATACTACATGCTGGATTAACGACTTCCAGAATGCAGAGAACGAGATATACATGCGTCTCTATTTTACTCATGCCAACTTCAATGATTATCCTGTGGTTGGTGTAAACTGGGAACAGGCAAACGCTTTCTGCAATTGGCGAACAGACTTCCTTATCAAAGGTCTTGGTCCTTCTGCTAAGTTCATCCAGCGTTACCGTCTCCCTACTGAGGCAGAATGGGAATACGCTGCCCGTGGTAAGAGTGGCAATGAGCTACCTTGGGAGCAGGATGGCGTGGCAAGTGACAAGGGATGCTTCTATGCAAACTTCAAACCAGACAGAGGTAACTATACAAAGGATGGTAACCTTATCACGTCAAAGGTTGGAATCTATAGTGCTAATAGCAATGGTCTCTACGATATGGCTGGTAATGTGGCAGAGTGGACGAGTAATGTCTATACAGAAGCAGGAATACTCTCAATGAGTGATATGAACCCAACGCTTAATTACAATGCAGCAAAGGAAGACCCTTATGCATTGAAGAAGAAGAGCGTTCGTGGTGGTTCATGGAAAGACCCAGAGAGTTTCATCAAGTCTGCTTGGCGTACAAGCGAATACCAGAACGTAGGACGTTCTTTCATTGGTTTCCGTTGTGTGAGAAGTCAGGTGGGAACAGCAACAAGAGCGAGAAGATAATAAAGAATGAAGAATTAAGAATAAAGAATGAAGAATAGGGAATGGCATTTGCAAATATTCAGTCTTTAGTCGAAATTCTTCTAAACATAGTAAACCATGAATGAATTGTGAATGGCATGACGATATTTTTTTAGATTCTTCATTCCTCATTCTTCATTCTTCATTTAATAAAGCGATGGCAAAGAAATATAAGTTATCAGGTATCCAGAAATGGATGGACAGTCAGAAGGGTCAGACATTCCTGAACTTCGCATATAGTTGGGGCGCATCCGTCGTAATCCTCGGTGCATTATTCAAGCTTACCCATATCAGTGGTGCAGATATCATGCTGTTCCTCGGAATGGGTACGGAGGTTATTGTGTTCTTCCTCGCAGGTTTTGAACATCAGACGGCTATTGGTGAAGATGTGGATAATGCCGCAGAAGATGCACGTAACGCCATCTTTACAGACGAGACGGCAGAGGCACTTGCAAAGGCTGCTGCCAACATGGGTAATGCTCCTGCTGGCGGAACTGTCTATGTAGGTGGTGGTGCTCCTTACTCAGGCGAGGGTGCTCCTGCTGCTGGTGGTACGGTTGTCGTAGGTGGCGGTGGTGCAGGTATCTCTGAGGAAACAGCGGCTGCTCTTGCCAATGCGGCTGCAAATCTCAGTAATGCTGGTGCTGCAGGTTCTTCTGCTCCAAGCAATGCTTCTGTTTCTCCAACACCTGTGACTATTGTCAATGCTGCAGAGCTTGCAGAGAATATATCTACTGCTTCTGCCCCAGTTATTCAGGCGGCTCAGTTCCAGGGCATGACTCCTGATATGCAGAAGGCTACAACAGCATACGTTCAGCAACTCACAGACCTCACTGAAACACTCAAGAAGGTGGCAGAGCAGAGTGCCCGTCTCACACGCGACTCAGAGGAGATGGAGAATATGAACCGTACACTTACAGGTATCAATCGCTTCTACGAGCTTCAGCTTAAGAGCGTAGGCTCACAGTCTGCTACTATTGATGATGTTAACGAACAGACCAAGCGTCTTGCTTCTCAGCTCCAGGAGTTGAATGAGGTATATGCCAAGATGGTTGAGGCTTTGAAAATGAAAATAAGTTAAGTCGGATGGCAAAGAAGAAGATAACACCGCGTCAGAAGATGATCAATCTGATGTATGTCGTTCTTATGGCTATGCTTGCCATGAACGTCAGTTCAGATGTGCTCAAGGGCTTCACGCTTGTGGATGAGAGTCTCAATCGCTCGAAGGATAACTCAAACCTTCAGAATGAGGCAATCTATAAGGCGCTGGATGCTGCCATGAAGCAGAATCCAGAGAAGACTCGTGAGTGGTATAATAAGGCACAAAAGGTTCGTGCCCTCTCTGACTCACTCTATAATCTCTCTGAACGCCTCAAGATACAAATTGTGAAGGAGGCTGACGGTGATGATGGCGACATTCATAATATCAGTAGCCGTGACAACCTTGAGGCTGCTACTCACGTCATGCTTGCTCCGGGAAGCGGTCAGGGTGGTAAGCTCAAGGCATCTATCGACACTTTCCGCGAGAGCATACTTAAGATGATAAATGACTCCGTACAGCATCGCATCATAAGCGATAATCTTACTACGGAAGTTCCATCTTCAGCCATGAATCTTGGCAAGAACTGGCAGGAGTATATGTTTGAGAACACACCTGTCGTTGCGGCGGTAACTCTTCTTACCAAACTGCAGACGGATGTAAAGCATGCAGAGAGTCAGGTGCTCCATCAGCTTGTATCTAATATTGACGTCAAGGATGTGCGTGTTAACCAGATTAGCGCATTCGTAATCCCCGAGTCAAAGACGGTGGTACGCGGTGGCAAGTTTACGGCAGAGATTGTAATGGCAGCTGTTGATACTACGCAGCGACCAGATATCTATGTAGGTAACACCCTTCTCAAGGCTTCAAACGGACATTATGAAACAGTGTGCAGTTCTATTGGTGATTTCAATCTGAACGGCTACATAGTGATGAGAAATGGTAATGGCGAGATTATCAAGCGTGAGTTCAGTCAGCCATATACGGTTGTTGAACCATCTGCTACGGTGTCTGCCACAATGATGAATATGCTTTATGCAGGTTACACTAACCCTATCAGCGTCAGTGTACCTGGTGTTCCTGCTAATAAGATAAATGTGTCAATGACCAACGGCTCACTTACCAAGAAAGGTGACGGTAAGTATGTTGCGGTACCTTCAAAGGTGGGAACAGATGTCGTTTTTACTGTGACAGCCATGAACGAAGGACGTTCACAGGAGATGGGTAAGTTCACTTTCAAGGTGCGTAAGTTGCCAGACCCAACAGGTTACCTCCAGTGTGGTGATACACGTTTCAAGGGCGGTCGTATCTCTAAGCAGATGCTTCTTGCCGCTGGTTCTGTAAGCGCAGCTATTGATGATGGTTTGTTGGATATACCATTCCGTGTAGTCGGTTTTGAAACAGTCTTTGTTGACAATATGGGTAATGCAGTTCCAGAAGTCAGCAATTCTGCCAACTTTACATCCAACCAGATTGCACGAATCCGTCAGCTTAGTAGAGGTAAGCTCTTTAATATATCACGAATTAAGTGTATAGGTCCTGATGGTATTGAGAGAACGCTTACTTCACCTGTTGAAGTAATTATAAACTAAGATATTTAAGTTTTCTTCCTCGTAGTTAAGTGGAGATATATTAAAATCTTTTCTTTTCTACTTTGAAAATGTAACTCTAAGATATGAAGAAGATATTGTTTTTACTTGCGGTAATGTTTTTCCATTGCTCCGTCCTTACTGTCATGGCTCAGCCACAGAGGAGTAGGGTGCAGAACAACCGTAACACGACAAGACGTAACAATACAACTGGCAGGGCACAGAATGTTACTCCGGCTATAAGTCGTGCCGACCTTATGTTCCCAACAGCGGTAGCTATGCCTGAGGAGGTTGTGTGGAGACGTGACCTTTACCGTTCTCTCGACTTGAAGGAGGATGCAAATGCGGCTCTCTACTATCCAGTGCAGCCACAGGGTAAGCAGGTTAATCTGTTCACACTTTTGTTCCGTCTTTTCAGTACGGGTAAGCTTCCTGTATATGAGTATAATCTTGATGGCTTTGAGGATTTCTCTCCAGAAAAGAGAATGCACTTCAAGGACTTCCTTGAAAAGTACAGCATATATTATGAGTTGCAGGGTAATACCTACAAGATTGATGATGCGGACATTCCTTCTGCTGAGGTTCTTCGCTACTATGTGAAGGAAAGCAGCTATTATGACCAGAATACCGCTACATATCATAGTCGCGTGACAGCCATTTGTCCTGTGCTCATGCGTTCGGATTTTGGTGATGAACTTACGCCTTATCCTTTGTTCTGGGTAAAGTATGATGACGTAGCAACATATCTGAGTGGGCACATGGTCATGACTTCCAACGTTAACAATGCTGCTAAGATGTCATCTGCTGATTTCTTTGCCACAAACCATTATAAGGGAAAGATTTACCTTACCAACAATATGCAGGGTAAGTCGCTTCAAGAGATGGTTGTAGCTGATAGTACCGGTAACAAGCAAGCTGGTCTTGCAAAGGCACAGGATAAGATTGAAAAGGAGATGGCAGACTTTGAGAAGCATATTTGGACAACGCCTGTCGATTCTGTTGAGCTTGCACGTCGAGACAGCATCGCCAAGCTACAGATGAAAAAGAAAGTTGTTGTGACAAATACTCGTCGAGGACAGACTTCTACAGGTAATGCTACAGTGCAGAATTCTACTAAGAAAGAAAAGGCACCAAAGTCTTCTTCGTCAGGTCCACGCATATCTGCACGACGTCAGAGACACTAAGGGAATTCATAATGCATAATTCAGAATGGTGATTCATATGTTGATATAATGAATATGAAATATAGATAAAAAGAGGATGTGTCATTTTGTCGTATAGACAGTTGATACATCCTCTTTCCAATTGTATTGTCTCTTCTTGCTTCTTGTGCTATGGTTAGAATCCTAAAGCGTCCATCATTGCATCGTATTCAAAAGGATCTGTTGGCATATCACCATACATTCCATCTGTAAGTGCATCCCAAGAGTCTTCCTCGGTCCATACATAACCTCCGTCATAATCACTATTACATTCGTAATCTTCGTACTCTTCGTAAGAGTCATTGTTAAAGTCTTGTGCCATAATAATTATTGTTTTATAGGTTAATATTAATTTAATGTCAAACCATTTTCTGCTTTTTCCATTATATTCCTTTTAAGGTTTAATTGATGTTCTACAATCAACTCATAATCGCATTTCCCTTCTCCCATTTTGATTGTGAGTACAAATAATTCCAAAAAAGTCAAAAAGCAAAATAATATAATGTAGAAAGCCAGAGAAACTTTACTTTGTGAAACTACTTTCAATGTTGCTTCAAGTTCTTCTATGAATCCTGGTGCACGTTGATTAACTTCATCAGTTGTTGTTTTTGCGATATTTTTCTTTTCTTGTCGCAATAGTTCCAACTGATTAGAGTATATTTGTATTTGTTCATTGTTTGCTTTCAATTGTTCTGCTAATGGATTTGCCATTGTAATAGAATTTACTGATTGTACTTTTACTTTTCGTGGTTTACCATTTTCATCCACACCAACAATTTGTTCTTGTGTAGATACGTTTGTTCCCTTTATTGTAGGGCGTTTCTGTAATTCTTCTCCTAAACTAATGGTTGCTTTACTAATTGAGTCCATCTCATGTGTAATACGTTGAATGTCGCAGTCATAGATAGATAACCTTTTCATAATGTTTTCTTTAATTACATCTTCTCTATGTTCTTGAATCGCTTGCTGAATGTCATTACGAAATATTATTTGATCAAAGATGCAAGAACCTAATATCGCCATACATAGTGCTAATAAAACTCTCATGAAACTCATTATCTTTGCCTTACCAACAGTTAGAATTATGACACGTTCAACACATAGAACAATTAACATAAAAGCAATTGCAACTGATATTTTCCACCAATAAGACTCTATATTGATGTATCTGTCTGCAAAACAATAACCAATTGTTCCCCAAAGCGACATCATTATAAAAATTGCAGATAATAATTTACGAAATTGTCGATGACTTGCTTCACCACATTCTTTTAGAATGTTTTTGTTCCAGCCAATTAGAAAACAGCCGAGATTTGATAATGTATTCATATGTTTATTTGATTAGTTGTTAATAAAATTCAATGTTATTGCTGCAATGCCTTTTGTGAAACCACGACGATAAGACTCAATCATGGTTTGCATCTTTGGGTCATTTGCATCTAAAAGTGTCTCTAACTCTGCAATCTTTTCAAGATGGTCTTCATATGTTTCTTTGCGAGCTTGCAAAAGAGATGCGCTCGATAAAGAGTATGACTTTTGTGCATTGTCAATCTGTACACTTATTTCGCGAATGTCGTTTTTGTATTTAAGAGAGATTCGCATGAAAAGCATTTTTAGATTATTGCGAATGATTGATTCCTTAGTTTCTCTATACTGAATGTCAGAATTAATCAGCGCATCTTGGTAGCCTTCATCTTCAAAGTCTTTATGAATGTAATTGAATATAACATCAATAGGCATTCCTGTGTACCATTTTATGGTAATAAACTCATGTTTGTTGTTAGAAGTTTCTTCTTTTGATTCTTCATTATCCACTATTGTGGTAGTTGTATATTCCGATGGAATACTGTTAGATTGTAATAATCTTTCTTCTTTTGGTTTTGAACCAAACAAATTGAATATTTTCATAATCATTATTATTGTTTTTTGTTACTTTTTTGTTGTTTCTTTGCCCTTTTATACTTGAACAAACCAAAAGGTAACCGCTTTATTGAAAAAAAAATCGTATGTTTGCAATAAATTATGAAAAAAATGAGTGTTAGACTTATTGCTATAATTACTATATTTTTGTGTTCTTCCGTTATGTTTGCACAACGGAAAAGAGCTTTTTTTGTAGGTGTTTCTCACTATGATACGGCATTGACAAGTTATCAGTGGAACAATATAAATGGAGTCGAAGATGTGAATCTTATTAGTCCAATTATGCGAAAACAGGGTTTTGAATTGACAACCCTTTTAGATGAACAAGCTACATTTGAGAATGTCAATTTAAAGCTTGAAAAGTTTGCACAATTGACTCAAAAAGGTGACATTGTATATCTTCATTTCTCTACGCATGGTCAGCCAGTTGAAGATTTGGATGGCGATGAGAATGATGGTTGGGACGAAGCTATTGTTCCTATTGATGCATACAAGATATATGAGAAAGGTAAATATGAGGGAGAAAAACATTTGACGGATGATATATTAAATCAATATGTGAAGAGTTTAAGAAAGAAGATTGGAAGCACTGGAATTCTATATGTTGTTATTGATGCTTGTCATGCAGGAACATCATCCAGAGGAAATGACGATGTTGTAAGAGGTACAAGTGTGGGATTTACCTATCACGACAAGATATATAGACCTACGATGTCAAAGAAATCTCATTACAATATAATGTCTTCACACAAGCTTGCAAACGTGGTCTTTTTAGAGGCGTGTCGTCCTGACCAAGTTAATATGGAAATCAAAATAAAGGGTAAAAGATATGGTCCACTTTCTTATAATATTGCACAATTATTGTCAGGACATAAGCTTACAACAAATGCAGATGCTTTTCTAAAACATCTCAAAGAGTTAATTGCGAAAGGTGGATATTGGCCCAATAATCAAAACCTTGTAACAGAAACAAGTTTTTAATATGGCAAATAAAATTCTTTTACAAAATCAAGAATTAAATCGCTTTCTTTTGGAAGAAGAAGGTAAAATACAATCATATCTGAGAAAGAAATTCTCTCTCTCAGATGACGATTTGGATGACATCTATCAGGAGTCTTCTGTGGCATTGTTCTTGAATATACGTGATGGTAAACTTTCTAATCTTACCAGTACGCTCACAACGTATTTTTTACGTGTGTGCATAAACCAAACTTTAAAATTCATTGGAAATAAACAGAATGTTGTTCCATTGTTTGATGATAGTGTTATTACTAATAAGGATGAGTTTCGTTCAGACAAAATAGATGAATTATATAGATTATGTACGGAAGATGAAGATACAGATACTATTGTACAATCAGAAAAGGTTGTACAAAATATTATAGAAATGATGCCAGAAACATGCAAGAACATCTTTCATGGATATTACTGGGACAATTTTACTACAAGTACAATAGCTGATATGTTTGGTTTTGCAAATGCCAACTCGGTTAAGGCTCAAAAGTATAAATGTATTCAGAAATTTCGTAATAAGTATAATGAACTAATGAGAAACAACTATGGACAAGGATAGAAATTTATTATCAGATGATATGGATGAACGTATCGAGTTGTTTTTGCGAGGTAATATGAGCATCGAAGATGAAATTGCTTTTAAGAATGAACTTAAAAACAATTCTGTTTTACGTGGGCAAGTAATGACAATGGTTGCGCTTGTAAAGGGATTGGAGACACACGAATCAAAGATAGAACAGAAAATAATAGATTCTGTTGGATTGGCGGCGACAAACAAAAATTCAAATAATAAGACACATAATCGTTCAATTTCGTTGTGGTGGTGTTCTGCGGCTGCTGTATGTGCTATTTTTTTCTGTTTGTTCAAATCTCAACAATACAAGACGTTAGATTCGACCCTATCTCCATATTATGTTCAATATGACATCAACGATATTTCTCGTGGTGAAGTGGATACTGTAACAGTTTTTCATTTGTATTCTCTTTTCAACGAAATACCAAGGCAGAGAAACGTTGCAAGAATCATTAAGGAACTGGAAGTTGTCTATGCTTCACTTGACACTGATTACACATATTATCCTTATGCGAATGATATTGCATGGAATCTTTCATTAGCATATATCAAGGACAATCAAATAAAGAAAGCTGTTCCAATTTTGAGTAAACTTAAGGAAGATAATCTTGGCACCCCAATTGGGGAAAAAGCAGACAAGTTGCTTAAGAAAATTAGAGATATGTAATTTTAATCAAAAATCATGTGTCTTTTCTGATTACTTTTTACCTGTTATCGGTATAAAAAGGAAAAACTAAAGACAATGAAGGGTTATATCAGTAAAATAGAAAAATTTCTTCGTGGACAAATGAGCTATGAAGAGGAGTCCGTTTTTAAGAAGTACATAAAAAAGAATGTTATTTTACGTTTTCAAGTTAGTTTGTTGATAATGTTAATAAAGAATAGTAAGGACTTAAGATGAACTCTTGCAATGGACGTTTTAAAATATATTTTTCGGAAATTTTGTTTATTTCTTGCAAATGAACTATCTTTGCATCGTGAATGAAAATCATTCATCTATTTTTCCGAGTCATTGAACCAGTAAAAAGTAGTTTTGTTTAATAGAGTGTGTTGTAACACTCACAAAACTCGGTTATAATGACTGTAAAAAAAGAAAAAGTATTTAAGATATCATGCGAAAAATTCAAATTTCAGTATGTCAATAAACTTTTTGTTGAAACAGAATCAAATGATATTGAAGATAAAGTACGTAGAAATATCATAGTTGATTTTTTAAAGTGGTTACTTTTATCTTTGTGTCATTTTCTGAAGAATTTATAGCATGATGAAGTATAAGGAAAATGGTAACACGTCAAAGCGATGTGTTACCATTTTCCTTTCTAATTCAGTCCGTCAAGCATAATGAATGATGCCCAATATTTTGGGTCGTCATATTTACCGTTGTCATATCCACGTAAATACTTTTGGGCATCTTTCAGCGATTGGTGCTTACTTTTTCCAGATATAAGATTTGAATAGAACTCTACCATAAGTATTCTTGTTGCCTCATCATCAACCTTATCTATACTCATGAGAATTGTATTAGCTCCAGCTTTTTTGAATCCTCTTTGTAGTCCGAAAACTCCTTCAGGTTCGACGGAACCAAATCCTGTTTGACAGGCAGAAAGGACTACAAGATCTAGCTCGGGAAAAATAAGGTGAGATATCTCAGATGCTGTTAGTATTCCATCGTCTTGCCCTAATGGAATTACTTTTCTGTGACATAGCGAATTACCTCCAGACATCACAATGAACGAACGAGACAAATCCTTTGTCTCTTTGTCAAAAATAGAATCATCGTTTGATACAATAAAACTAAAGTCGTGAGTTTGTTTTATTGAACTATTTTCTGATGGAATGTACATGCCATGAGTGGAAATATGTATAATGTTTATCGGATTACCAGACAATTTTTTCAGTGAAGTTTCTGTTCCATTTACTCCCATGAAAGTTTTGCAATTAATTTCTTTGCTGGTTATAATATTATTAATCTGTTCCACTTCTTGTTTGGAGCCTTTTAATTGTTCAAAATCACCTCTTTGTATTAATGTGTCTAATATGGAACGAGATAATTCGTGATGTTTAGTTATTTTTGTGTGGTCTATTTCTGAATTAAAATGTTTGCTATTATAATCTAATCCACCATATAAGCATACATTTTTTATAGATGTTTTTTTCTCTTGAGAACATAATTCACGTGTTGATGTTAATCTATAAATATTATATTTGTCATATATATTCATGTCTTTTGTAATTGGCAAGTATTCTATGCCTAATGTGTATAATATGCCTGATGCAGAGAAGTATATATTTTTGATGTTAAGTAATTCTTTTTGCAAACCAATGTTGCCCCAAATCAAATTGGAGATACCAAAGTAGTCAATGTTTTCGGCATTTATGAGTTTTTTTATGTCTTCTTCGCAAAACAAGACTATTAATTTTGGTGCAATTGATTTATTGTTGATGATATATGCTGAATATATAGTTTTTTCATCCTTTAAGTCCCTAAAAGACATAAATTCTATTGCAACTTCATTGTCTTTTAATTTGTTTTTAACATCTTGCCATGTAATAATTGTTCCTAGATACTGTTTGTTTAACCATGTTATTCTTTTTGATATGTCATATTCATATTGTTGGATTATCCATTTTAAGGAATCTACATTTATTGTTGGTATCTTCATGCAAGACTGTTCTTGTAAAAATGATACATTTTTTGTGTAATCAGCGTACTGTCTAATTAAAATAGAGTCATTACAGTCTTCAATAGCTTTTCTATATTCTATTTCAGAGCTGAGTAATATACCCTTATAAAAAAGAGAGGCATCAAATGCTAACGAATTCCATTTGTCTGTGTTTGTCAAACTGCTTATTGTTGGCAATAGCCACGTAAACAAGTCCTGAAATTTTGGCTGTTTCCAATATTGTGCTCTTAATGTATTAGGCATACAGAAAAATGATGTGCAGACATTTTTTTTGAGTATATTTGTCGTTTTTTTTGTATATTCATATAATGTATCAAGTTCTTCGTTTTTGTAGATGGAATTCATCCATGTTATACTGATGTAGTCACTCAGTAGCATGGCATAAGCAACATTATCTTCGCCATATTTGTCTTTGGTGTATTGAAGACATTTGTTCAAATAAACTAAGCTGAGCCCATTATTTTTTTCTCTATAGAGCGAAAATATTTTATGACAAACTTCTTCGTATAAGTTGGATTTGATACTATCTAATTCGATTTTTTTTAAAATTGCCTTGTACTCATTAATTGCTTTTGTCGTATCGTGTTGTTCTACGAAATTAATGTCCGTTAATAGCATTTGGGTATGAAGAATAGTTTCATCATTTTCTTCTTTTTTTTGTCTGTCTGCATCTTGTATGATTTTCTTAAGAAACCTTTTTGCTTCATTTTGTTTTCCAGTTGCGTGTAATGACAGCCCTAAGTTGTGATAAGTAGCAAGTTTTAATCTGAAGTTCGTATCGCATATATCTTGACTTTTCTCCAATAGATCTTTGGCTAACATTCCTATTTCTACGGCTTCTTGCGAATTTGACATAGAAATCATATAAGCACATAAATTGTTTAGTGAGTTTAAATAAACACATTGATATTTAGAACTATCTTCTTCGTATTTTTCTTTGTAAAACTCGACTAATTCTTTCCCATATAAAAGAGCTTTAGGGTAATTACCTATATAATAATATGATCGAGATAATTCTCCTAGCAATTCTTCATAGCTAAGCACTCCGACATTTTTATATGTTCTTCGGATAGATAATGATAATTCGTAATAATATAATCCCGTTTCAATTTGTTGCTTCATGCAATATGCTGTTCCTATATACATATAAGCTCTTGCTAGTGGTTCTAAACTTGTAGAATCTTCAGAAAAATCGTGTAAAATATCAATGGCTTTTTTACCCCATTCAATGGCTTTGTCATAGTTGTTTTTTTGATGAAAAAATTGCATGTAATTATACATTGAGCATGAGCTGTAATAAGAACGTATTCCATACCAATAATCAAATGCTTCATGTTGCTTTCGTATGTATGTTCTGATTAATTTGTCATCGTTATTGTTGTTAAGTGTAATATTTACAGAATCTGTCAATGTTTGCAACTTGTCATACTTATAAATATATGTGAATGATTTGTGAAGGTTGATGCCGTGTATATTAAAAGCTTCATTGGCTGGATCTTCAATAAAATCAATTTTTGAGGGATTAGTTATAGCTGGAAATACAAATACAATAGGATAATATGTTAATGTGTCAATTTTAAATTCTTGTTTTGCAGGAGCAAAAGGTATTCCTTCGCATCTTATAATGTAATATTTTTCATTTGTGTTTAAGTCTTTTATGAATGTTTTTGGTGATATGTTTGCCCATGAGCCAGTTTCGGCTATATATGTACAATAAACAAATGTTGTGTCATCGGTTATTTCAATCTTGTTGATATGTAGATTTGGCGTGTCTGTTCTGTCAAAAACAGGTTCAATAAATGTTTGTGCCGTACAATTTATACTGCACATTACAAAGAATAATATGAATAAGAGATTTTTCATAACTATGTATTTTTTTGCAAAAATACAAAAACTATTGTGAATAATAGTGAACAAATCATTATCTTTGCGAAAATTAAGCATCTTACTAAATGGAGAATAACAATATATCGTGTCCAAAGTGCAAGTCTCAGAATGTCTGTTATAGAGATGGAAACTACTCCTGTCAAGAATGTGGTTGTGAATGGAAGCTGACAGACAATGAGTATGCAGAAGGTAAAAGTCTTTTGATAAGGAATAGTACCATTGACTTTTTGTTGTTCCAATCATCTGAAAATGCTGATGGGGTTGAAGTAATGTATGCTGACGAGACAATATGGTGTACACAAGATACTATTGGCAGGTTGTTTGGTAAAAGTCGTTCTACGATTACAGAACATTTGCAAAATATTTTTAACGAAGGTGAACTTCAACAAGATACAGTATGTCGGAAATTCCGACGTACTGCATCTGATGGTAAAGAGTATAATACACAGTTCTATAATCTTGATGCAATAATCTCCGTGGGGTATCGTGTCAATTCTACTCGTGCTACGCAATTCCGTCAATGGGCAACAGCCGTTCTCAAACAGTTTGCTATACGTGGTTATGCTATTGATAGGAAGCGAATGGAGAACGGAAAGTTCCTTCTTGAAGACTACTTTGAGCACTTGCTCGCAGAGATTCGCGAAATACGTCTTAGTGAAAGACGCATGTATCAGAAGGTTACAGATTTGTATGCTACAGCCATCGATTACAATAAAGATGCACCAACAACAAGGGCGTTCTTTGCCATGATACAAAACAAACTGCATTATGCTATTCATGGGCATACGGCTGCAGAATTGATAGTGGAACGTGCAAGTGCGGAAAAAGAACACATGGGTTTAACCACATGGGAGAATGCTCCCAAAGGTAAGATTGTAAAGACTGATGTTTCTATAGCCAAGAATTACCTCAATGGAGAAGAACTTGATAGCCTTGGACATGTTGTGAATGCTTTTCTTGACCTTGCAGAGGAACGTGCAAAGCGTCATATACCTATGACCATGGAGGATTGGGCAAAATACATTGATCGTTTTTTGACAATGGATGATAGGGAGCTGTTGAAAAATAGCGGTAGCGTTTCGGCAGAAGATGCTAAACTGTTTGCAGAATCCGAGTTTGAAAAATATCGTATTATTCAGGACAAATTGTTCAAATCGGATTTTGATAATGAAATAAGTAGTCTTTTTGATAAAAAAGAATAGGGAAAAATCGATTCTAAATTGTTTTGAAAGCATAGATTTTGGTCGTAAATTTGGGCATTTTTCACAACACAGAGACAGCGGTACAATATTGAGTTGTACCGCTGTCTTTGTGTTGTGTCATACTATTCTTTCCACACCTCACGGGCAATGTCATTTACAAGGGCAATCTTTGCCCATTGCTCATCTTCCGTAAGCTTGTTGCCTATCTCGCATGAGGCAAAGCCACATTGAGGAGAAAGGTAAAGCCGCTCTAACGGAATGTACTTCGCGGCTTCGTGAATGCGCGCGATGATTGTTTCACGGTTCTCCAGTTGTGGAGTCTTTGTCGTTATCAAACCAAGGACAACCTTCTTGTCTTTGCTTACCTTGGCAAGAGCCTCGAAACTTCCCGAACGCTCGTCATCATATTCCAGATACAGCGCATCCACGTTTTCACGTGCAAAGACATAATCGGCAACAGAGTCGTATGGCCCACTTGTGAAATATGTTGAGTGATAGTTGCCACGGCAGATGTGGGTTGTCACGGTCAAATCCTTCGGACGTCCTTCAAGTGCTTTATTGTTGACGGTTAGTAACTGCTCCTTGATGGTGTCAAGGGCAAGCCCCACGGCTTTGTAGCGATGCTCGGCAGCATCACCTACGACTGCACCCCAGGTGCAGTCATCGAACTGTAGTATTCGTCCTCCTGCTGCGTGGAATTGACGTATGAAGTCCTGATATGCAGCGGCAACGTCGTCTATCAACGCTTCGTTGGTAGGATATAATTTGCGTGTACTTAGGAAGTTCTGTGGTAGCAGGAACTGCTGAAAGAACTGCGCTGGTGATGGAACAGTGAGTTTTGCACTGATACCATCTTCCTCAAACTGCTTCAGGAACTTAAAATCTTCGATGAATGGGTGTGACTTGGCTTTTATCTTTCCAGTCAGGAAAGTGTTGTCCAGTGCGGCTGTCTCACCGTGAAAAGGTACTCCACCGCCTTTGCTGTGTCCCACACCTTCAAATCCCCACATGAAATCGAGATGCCAGTATGTGCGGTTGAATTCACCATCGCTGATGATGCGAAGCCCAGCTTCTTTCTGTCTTTTCACAAGTTGACGTATTGCCTCGTGTTTTACATCTTCCAGTTGTTGAGATGTTATCTTGCCTTCAGCAAACAGTTTCCTTGCTTCTTTCAATGCTGCAGGTCGTAGATAGCTTCCTACATGGTCTGCCCTCTGTGGAGCTGTAGTAATGTTTGGTGTACTCATAATCTTTGTTAATGTTTGAAGTTGTTCTTAAAATTGAGCGCAAAGGTATGGTAAAACATCTTATCTCGTATAGTTGTTTTGTAAGATAAGGAAAATATGCTACATTTGTACCGGGATATGTGATTCTGGCAGAATATTATCCTGTCAAATCGTTTAAGAGGCAAAATAAAATATAAACTCACAATAATACAATATGGTAAAATATGATGAACTTGACGAGATAGACCGTCAGATACTTCGTCTGCTGCAGGAGAACTCGCAGATGACGGTAAAGGAATTGGCACTTGCAGTAAACCTTTCCACATCGCCTACGTTTGAACGGCAAAAGCGACTTGAACGTGAGGGTTTCATAAAGGGTTACAAGGCTGTACTTGACTCCAGGCGAATGGGACAAGGAATAATGGTTATATGCAATATGCGACTGAAACGTCATTCACAACTCTTGATGGATGAGTTTATGGAAGCAGTACAGAACATAGATGAGATTACCGAGTGTTACAACACGAGTGGCGATTATGATTTCACATTGAAGATATATACTCGTGATATGGAGTCGTATCACGAATTTATGCGTACCAAGTTGGGCAACATCGAATGTGTTGGCTCTTTCAACAGTGTCTTCGTCATGCGTGAGGTAAAGAATACGCATGGAATCCCAGTGGAATAACACAATGTTGTATAGTAGTTTTCGTGCGATAAAATTATGTGTTGAACATCTGTATTGAAATTTCTGTTTTTGTGTCAAATCGCATTGTTTTGCAAAGTCGAGTGAGCAAAACGAGCACTTTTTGATAATATTATTTCACCATTTCAAAATGAATATGTAATTTTGCCGAGTGTTTGCCCTGTTATTTATTAGGTGCAAACGGAAGGATAATAGGATAAATAAACTTACATATTACAAATGGCTTTAATTGAAAGTATCATTGCACGTGCCAAGGCTAACAAGCAGCGTATCGTGCTTCCAGAGTCACTCGAGGAGCGTACTCTCACAGCAGCCGACAAGTCTCTCGCAGACGACCTTGCCGACATCATTCTCATCGGTAATCCACAGGAAATATTTGCTCTTGCCGACAAGCTCGGTCTTAAGAATATTGGCAAGGCAACAATCATCGACCCAGCTACTTCAGAGAAGACTGAGGAGTATGCACAGCTTCTCTTCCAGCTTCGCCAGAAGAAGGGTATGACTATAGAGAAGGCTCGCGAGCAGGTTCTCGACCCTCTCTACTTCGGATGTCTCATCATCAAGAGTGGCGATGCTGACGGTCAGATCAGCGGTGCCCTCTCTACAACAGGTGACACTCTCCGTCCAGCTCTCCAGATTATCAAGTGTGCTCCTGGCATTTCTTGCGTTTCAGGTGCTATGCTTCTCATCACAAAGACTCCTCAGTATGGTGAGGAGGGCGTTCTCGTAATGGGTGACGTAGCCGTTACTCCTATGCCAGACGCTTCACAGCTTGCTCAGATTGCTGTTTGTACAGCTCAGACAGCCAAGAGCGTAGCAGGATTTGCTGACCCACGTGTTGCAATGCTCTCATTCTCAACTAAGGGAAGTGCTAAACATGAGGTAGTTGACAAGGTTGTTGAGGCTACTCGTCTTGCTAAGGAACTTGACCCAACACTCAAGGTAGATGGTGAGCTTCAGGCAGATGCTGCTCTCGTTCCATCAGTAGGCGAGAAGAAGGCTCCAGGTTCAGACATCGCAGGTCATGCAAACGTACTCGTTGCTCCATGTCTTGAGGTAGGTAACATCGCTTACAAGCTCGTTCAGCGTCTCGGTAATGCAGATGCCATCGGCCCTATCCTTCAGGGTATCGCTCGTCCTGTAAACGACCTCTCTCGCGGTTGCTCTGTTGACGATATCTACAAGATGGTTGCCATCACAGCTTGCCAGGCAATGGATGCAAAATAATAAATGAAGAATGAAGAATGAAGAATGAAGAATAAATTCCCAGTCAGATGATTAATTATAAACGAGATGGCTCAATCCTACATGTCAAGAGTTATGCTTTTGCAGTTAGGATAACCAAGATGTTTCTACATCTGTCTGAGGCTGATTGGCGTCTATCTGCGATTTATAATCAGATTTTGCGCTCAGGTACATCTGTTTCTGCAAATGTGCATGAATCTGAATTTGCTCAGAGTCCTTCAGACTTCGCTTCAAAACTATCCATAGCACTCAAGGAGGCAAACGAGACAATGAATTGGTTAAACCTACTGAAAGACACGGATAATTTGTCTGAAGTAGAGTTTAATAGTATGGCAAAAGATTGCAATGAGTTAATAGCTATCTTAGTGTCATCGATTAAGACTGTAAAAAAGAACATTAACAACAAATAATAGGATGGATTATGATGGATGTAGTGACTATTGTGCGTAGCCATTCTTCATTCTTCATTCTTCATTCTTCATTTCCCTATGAAAATATTAGTATTAAACTGCGGAAGTTCGTCAATTAAGTACGCACTTTACAATATGGATGACAAGAGCGTCATCACTTCAGGTGGTATCGAGAAAATCGGTCTTCCTGATTCATTTATCAACGTGAAGCTCAATGGTGAGAAGCACAAGATTGAGAAGCCAATAGCAGAGCACACAGCTGGTGTTGAACTCATCTTCGACGTGCTCACTAAGGGCGAGTATGCTGTTCTCAAGAACCTCAACGAGCTTGATGCCGTAGGTCACCGTATGGTGCACGGAGGTGAGAAGTTCAACAAGTCTGTTCTCCTCACTCCTGAGGTGATGAAGGACTTCGCTGCTTGCAACGACCTCGCTCCACTTCACAACCCAGCAAATATCAAGGGTGTTAATGCCGTTAGCGCACTCCTTCCAAACATCCCACAGGTAGGTGTGTTCGATACTGCCTTCCACCAGACAATGCCAGATTACGCTTACATGTACGCTCTTCCTTACGAGCTTTACAAGAAGTATGGTGTTCGTCGCTACGGCTTCCACGGAACAAGCCACCGCTATGTTTCACAGCGCGTATGTGAGTTCCTCGGAGTTAAGCCAGAGGGCAAGAAGATTATCACTTGCCACATCGGTAATGGTGCTTCTATTGCTGCTGTAAAGGACGGAAAGTGTGTTGACACATCTATGGGTCTCACTCCACTCGAGGGACTCATCATGGGTACACGTTCTGGCGACATTGACGCTGGTGCCGTTACATTCCTCATGGACAAACTTAACCTTGACACAAAGGGCATTTCTAACCTCCTCAACAAGCAGTCAGGTCTTGCAGGTGTAAGCGAACTCTCTTCTGACTTCCGCGACATCCTCGCAGGTATTGCCAACGGCAACGACAAGGCACGTCTTGCAAAGGAGATGTACACATACCGTATCAAGAAGTACATCGGTCAGTATGCAGCAGCTATGGGTGGTGTAGATATCATCCTCTTCACAGGTGGTGCAGGTGAGAACCAGTGGGAAGTACGTGAAGGTGCTACTCAGGGTCTTGAGTACATGGGTGTCAAGATGGATGCTGCAAAGAACAAGGCTTGTCGTGCTACAGAGGCAATCCTCTCAGCAGACGACTCAAAGGTTACAGTATGCTGTATCCCAACTGACGAGGAACTTATGATTGCTCTCGACACTCTCGCACTCGCTAAGTAGTAGAGAGATTATCTTTCTGAAACACAGAGAGCACAGAGAATACAGAGAGCACAGAGCATTAAGACTCTGTGACATTCGTGACCTCGGTGTTGTAATCAGCTAAAAAGATAAATCGTATATAAATGAAACGTCGTCAGCATCTTTATGTTGACGACGTCTTCTTTTTACCAGTAAAGGACTATGGAAAAGGGTAGTTTTGTAAAGATAGCATCGCTTGTGGCAGCAAACATCACGATTGTAGTCGTGGCAGTATCACTCATGGCTCTGTTCTTGCCATCCTCGTTTATGTGGATAGGCACGTCAGCCATTACTCCTATGCTTGGAGTCGTTATGTTCGGCATGGGATTGACACTTAAGCCAGCTGACTTCAAACCAGTCATTATGCACCCAAAGGAAATTGTGGTAGGCGAACTTGCTCAGTTCCTCGTCATGCCATCTGTAGCGTGGCTGTTGTGCAAGGTACTCAACCTGCCAACTGAGTTGGCACTCGGTGTCATCCTTGTGGGATGTTGTCCGGGTGGAACGGCAAGCAATGTCATCTGTTATCTTGCCAAGGGTGATGTGGCACTCAGCGTAGCCATGACGGGTGTCTCCACACTCCTTGCCCCTCTCGTAACTCCTGCCCTCGTACTCCTTCTTGCTGGTCAGTCGGTTGCCGTTGATGTCTTGGGCATGTTCATGAGTATTGTGCAGGTTGTCATTCTTCCTATAGCCTTGGGATATGTCGTGAGTCATTATTTCGGTAATATCACACGCAAGGTTGTGCCTTTCCTCCCGATGGTATCAACTCTCGCTATAGCCATAATAATAGGCATCATCGTTTCGCACAACTCGCAGAATATCATCAGTTGCAGTTTCCTTGTGGCTGTTGCTGTCATTCTTCATAATGTCCTTGGCTTTGCCTTCGGCTACCTTGCCGCCCGTGCTATCGGTATGCCACACAACAAGCGTGCTGCCATAAGCATCGAGGTAGGTATGCAGAATTCAGGACTTGCCACATCTCTTGCTGCCACTCACTTTGCCATGTTCCCAATGGCAACTGTTCCTGGTGCCATCTTTTCCGTATGGCATAATTTTTCTGGTAGCATCGTTGCAAGTCTGTTCAGAAAAATAAAAACTCAAGTTCCACAATAATGAAGCTTGAGTTTTACTATGTCTATTATTTAGTATGCTGTGTTAAGTTCGCGTGAGACAAGTTCGTTGATGAACGAACGAATGCTGATTCCTTTCTCTCGCGTAAATTTGTATAAGGACTGGTGTAGAGCCTTAGGCATGGTAATGCGATAAGAACCAGAAATCTGATTATCATACCATGATTGTGACTCGGCATCAAATTTCGCACGGCTTTTTGTTCCTTCTGCACCGTATTTCTTGTCGAGCATCTCATTTGCTGTAGGCAGAGTTGCCAGTTTTGTCATATCTAAATTTCTCATTTTTCAAATCGATTAAGAATTGATTCTGCTATTTCTATTTGCTCTCTATAATCCTTGGTGGATTTCTTTAGAAAAGCGTTGAGTAGTATAATATGCAATGAATTCTTGTGTCTGAATCAGCGCTCGCATTTGTCTTAAAGTGTTTATTATTAAAACTATGTTGCAAAAATAGAATTTTATTTTCAATTACGCAAATATCGATACTGAAACATGCTTTAATCTTTTTATCAGTACTATGTATCTGTTTCTTTCATACTGTTATAGTTTTTATTGTAGTTCAGTCTCCTTTTTATCTCATACGATGATGGACTATCCTACTATTTCAATGATTTAGAATAAGAAATGAGGTATGTTGTAGTATTTTTGTCATGAAAAACAGACGTGGAATACTTAAAAAATCGTATTTTTGTATCGAAACAAGAAATATACTAACCATTTTATTAATCAATT
>R24__coassemble_357_pt1 | contig 32361 bp, 25 predicted proteins | sample R24__metabat2_low_PE_026 | metagenome-assembled genome bin R24
TTCTCCTTCTGTGCAAATGCTGCTGTTGCAGAGACAGTCAGCAATGCTGCTAATAAAAGTTTTTTCATAATCACTTGTGTTTTTAAGTTTGACGATGCAAAGCTAAAGACACTTTTCTGATAGACCAAGAATTGCGATTTTCAAATTATTGTCTTTGTGTGACAAGTGTTTACTTTTGCCTTTTCAAATAGTTTTCAAATAGTTTTCATACACTTGGCAAGTGCCATGTTTTCAATGCGATACCACTTTTAATTTGTGCATAAAAAGCCATTGCCGTTACTTGGCAGAAATTAAAGTGAAGCAATGAAATCATCCCATTCCTTTGCACTTCCATCCTTGTCGAAAACCTTCTTATACAGCCTTCTTCGTATGTTGCTAATGGTGCTTATGTCCTTGTTTATGACATTTGCAATCTCGCTTGGCGAGGTGTGAATCTTCAGAAGTAGGCATACTTGGTATTCTATAGGCGAGAAGTTGTAGAGACCATAAAGTGTGGAAGTGAATGTTGGATATATTCCCTTTATCTTCTGTTCCAATTCCGTCCAGTCTTTGTCGGTCATGTTCTTTCCTACCTCTATGTTATGTCGTAACGTGACATAATACTCTGACTTGAAGAAGTCATCTTCAAGTTTCCTTATTGCCTCATTTATCAATTGAGGTCTGTTTTCTTTTTCTTCCTCAATAATGTTTAGTTTACGTTCCATGCTTTTCTTCTGCCTGCGAAGATAATAGACATAGAACGCTGTTGCACCGACAATGACAAGAAGAATTGTCACGATATAGTGGAACAATATCACTTGTGAGCGTAGGTCACGTTCAGTAGTTGAAAGAACGTATTGTGTGAGATTGACGTTCTCCTTGTTAAGGTGGTTCTTGACGATGTCTCTTATCTCTTGCTTCTTTTCCTCCGTCATTGTAGTGACGCGTACCCAAGTTTGGATAAAAGATTGACTTTGCAATATCATTGTCGTGTCATCCTTCAAATAGAGTTTGTCGTCGCTTTTCTCTTCCTTATATATAGTGTCGGAATATAGATATTGTGACTTGCGCAAAGGAACGACAAGAGTCTCCTTGCCGACGGTCATCAATTCTGCATAGTAATACGTGTTGTCATTGTCATACAGACGGATAAACGATGAACCGTCGACTGGATAGTTCTGTTGAGTTACGTCTGGCAAGTTTATTTTGCGCAGAATCCATACGCCTATTATCCCTTCTTTTTCATCTTGTTTGGTACAAAACGTAAATGAAAGCATTACTACTATAAAGAGAATTACTCGGATTATTTTGTTCATGGCTAAATGTTAGTTAATGAAAAGTACTGCAAAGATACTGAATTTTACAAGACATCCTACGTCTTATTTTAAAGATTTTTTCGATATGTGCGGTTGGAAAGGCTTCTATATAAAATGCTAAAACAGAACGAACTTATTGTTTTTAATCTCCCACAGAGTCACGGAGAAAGCGGAGCAACAACGAAGACATAACGAATTTACAACGGATAAATGACGGAAAAACAGTGGAAATGTATCGAAGACAAAGTATTTTTTTATTAACTTAGACCCGTGTGCCACTCTACGGTTCGTGCATTTTGCGACGATAAACTGAGTGTGAATATTATGGCTGTACTAAAAGGTATGGTAAAAAAGATGAAGGGTTTTGCAGGTGAACTTACTTTTCGTGGTAACAGTGGCAGAACAATTGTGAGCGAGAAGCCTGCATCGGTCAAGAACGTCCGTTCTGCAGCTCAGCAGCGTGTTCGCATGAAGTGGGGTAACATCATTCAGATGTACAAGGTTATCTCTCCACTCATCAACTATGGTTTCGAGAATAAACCACAGGGCGTGACTGACTACAACATGTTCGTCAAGTTGAATATGCAAACTCGTGGCGTCTATCTCGCAAAGGCAGATGTTGCTAATGGCGCTTGTGTAGCGGCACCTTACAAGCTCTCTCAAGGTTCGCTCAATGCCATTGAGACAAGTGGTGAAGGTGCAAACACAAAGACGGATATTGTCCTTGGTTCGCTCGACATCACTGACAGTACTACCGTAGGTGAGTTCAGTATCGCTGTGATTAGCTACAACGAGAAATACATGAATGGGGATAACATTGCCTTCTTCAGTTTTCTCCAGAAGGTCAACGCCAATACAGGCATTCCTTATGTGCGTGGCTATGCAACACGAGTAACGCTTGACACAAAGAGCCAGGTACCTCTATGGTCACTTGCCGGAAAGGCTGGCTTCGCAAGCAAGGATGGTGTGCTTGCTCATGGTGAGAATGAGGGCAACGGTGCATTCTGTTGGGTTCACACTCGCAAAGTTAAGGATGGAATACTTGTAAGTACGCAGTCGCTCGTTGACAACAACCCTCTGCTTGCTGATTACACGTCAGACGATGCGTACCATGTTGCGGTGAACACCTATGGTGGCGAAAATGAGATTTTCCTCGCTCCAAGCAACACGGGTGCGACTTCAGGTGTCGGCATCGATACTACACCAGCCAATGGTGGTGGTAGCCAAGGTGGTGATAGTGGCTCACAAGAAGGCGTATTCTAAGCCTGTCCCCTGTTCTCTTCCCAGAGGACAGGGGCTCTTTGCTTTTAGATGATATTGAAATGATAAATGTATAAATAAAATTGTAGTAATCAGTAACTTTTTCCTGTTTTTATTCTTTTGTTTCAAAAAAAGTCAGTACCTTTGCACCCGATTTTAGAAATGTGGATAGATTTGGGCTGCTTGCAACCACAGAAAAAAATGCTAAAATACAAACCTGAGGCATGGGTTTGTTTCGCATTCCTGCCTAATTTCTCTCCCATTCATTTTTTGTTAAACATTTGTTCCGTATGAAGTGTCAGATTGCTGCACTTTGTGTGGACATTATATATGTAAAAATATGGGATATTTATTTACTTCTGAATCTGTCAGCGAAGGACATCCTGATAAGGTTGCTGACCAGATTAGCGATGCGGTTCTTGACAATCTCCTTGCATTTGACCCTTCGTCAAAGGTAGCTTGTGAGACTCTTGTCACTACAGGACAGGTGGTCATGGCTGGAGAGGTGAAATCAACGGCTTACGTTGACCTCATGGACATCGCTCGTAAGACTATAAACAGAATAGGCTACACTAAGTCTTCGTATAAGTTTGACGGTGAGAGTTGTGGCGTGCTTAACGCCATTCATGAGCAGTCGGACGATATCAACCGCGGTGTTGTACGCGAGGAACCAATGGAACAGGGTGCAGGTGACCAGGGCATGATGTTCGGTTATGCCACTAATGAGTCTGAGAGCTATATGCCTCTTACTCTTGACCTCAGCCACCATATTCTTCGTACTCTTGCTGACATACGTCGTGAGGGTAAGGTGATGACATACATGCGTGCCAATGGTAAGGAGGTTTCCTATCTCCGTCCAGACTCAAAGAGCCAGGTTACCATAGAGTACGATGACAATAACAAGCCAGTGCGCATTGACACTATCGTCGTAAGTACCCAACACGATGAGTTCGTAGAGGTGGAAGGCGTATCGGAGCGTCATAGCTCACTCGTTGCTCCTACTCAGGAGGCTGCCGATGAACAGATGCTTGCACGCATTAAGGATGATGTTGTCAACATACTCATTCCTCGTGTCGTGGCAGAGATTAACGACCCAGCCATCAAGGCTCTCTTTAAGGGTGCCATCAAGTATCATGTCAATCCTACAGGCAAGTTCGTGATTGGTGGTCCTCATGGTGACACAGGTCTTACTGGACGTAAGATTATCGTTGATACTTACGGTGGCAAGGGTGCACACGGTGGTGGTGCCTTCTCAGGCAAGGATCCAAGCAAGGTTGACCGTTCGGCAGCATACGCAGCACGTCATATTGCCAAGAACATGGTTGCTGCTGGTGTGGCTGACGAGATGCTCATTCAGGTGAGTTACGCCATCGGTGTGGCAGAGCCTGTAAGCATATACGTGAATACTTACGGCACATCACACGTTGGTCTCACTGACGGACAGATAGCCGAGAAGATTAAGGGCATCAAGGCACTTGACCTTCGTCCTAAGGCTATTGAGGATCGTTTCCACCTACGCACTCCTATATATGAGGAGACTGCAAGCTACGGTCACTTTGGTCGTGAGTCAGTGGATACAGTCAAGACTTTCAAGGATCGTTACAATACGGAGAAGTCCATCAAGGTCACTCTCTTCCCATGGGAGAAGCTTGACGCAGTGGATGTTATCAAGGAAACGTTCGGTGTTTAGTGGACTTAGTTTTCGGTAGTTAATAGGAGCTAACTTTGTGTGGTTAATGAAGTGAGAAATTAAACACAGAGTTCACAGAGAACTCAGAGAAAATATTTTTTTTAAAAAAAACTCTGTGCCCTCCGTGCTCTCTGCATTGAAAAACAGAGAATTTAGTTTCTGAAGAGTCTGCTAACAGTCATACTTCCGTTAACTTCAGAGAATGGAATGTCAGAGAATATGACAAACGATTATGACAGCATATTGACGGCAGTGGATTCGAGCGTGATAAACCGCTCGGTGTACTATGCCACGGGAAAGGAACTGCCTGACCATACGTTTGCGATGGAAGGCTTGCCTTATTCTGTCAGTATGGACAGTGCGGTGGTATGGTGCTTCATGCTGATATTCCTCGTACTGTCAGCCTCTCTCTACCATAGGAGGCGAATGTTGCTTTTCCGTGCAAGGACATTCTTTACGTCACGAAGGGTGTATTCGGATTCAAATGTCAATGAGAATCAGAATGAGTGGCTGAACGTGTTAATCATAAGCATTGCAGGCTCACTTTCCGTTGGAATACTCATCTACTATTGTCTGTCACGTCAATATGAGTTTCCTGACTATTACGACAAGCCTCATTGGATATTGCTCGTTGGTTCATTGGCAGCATTCGCCTACGTCTATCTGAGGGCGGTGGTTTACGCCATGGTCAACTGGGTGTTTTTTGATAATGACGAGAGACACAGATGGAATGTTGGATATTTCCTCTTGACAGTGGCTTTCAACTATGCAGTGGGCATTCTGTCAGCAGTATCAGTTTTTTTACATCTGGAGATTAAAACTGTAACTTTGTGTGCGGTTTTTGTGTGTATTTTGTATGAAATACTTCACATTTACAAACTATTTGTAAACTTTAGATTTAAAAGATATGGTGCTCTGCTTATTTTTTTGTACTTTTGCAGCGTTGAAATACTACCCATTATGCTGATAGGGCATATTTTAGCGTGGATTTTCAATAGTTATTTTGTTTACAATTTACTTACTTAATGGCATTAAAGATACTCGTTTCACAGCCAAAACCAACAGCGGAGAACTCTCCTTATTTCGCTTTGGCTGAAAAATATGGTGTGGAAATCGTGTTCCGTCCTTTCATCAAGGTCGAGCCAATGACTCCAAAGGATTTCCGCCAACAAAAGATATCTATCTCAGGTCATACAGCTGTTGTGTTTACTTCACGCCATGCTATCGACCATTTCTTTACACTCTGTAAGGACATACGCGTTGTCATCCCAGATGACATGAAGTATTTCAGCGTCTCAGAGCAGGTATCACTCTATATACAGAAGTACGTACAGTACCGCAAGCGCAAGAACTTTTTCGCTGAGACAGGAAAGATTGCAGACCTCGTTCCTATCATGGCGAAGCACAAGACTGAGAAGTTCTTTATTCCACAGTCATCAGCTCACACTGATGACCTCAAGAATATGCTCGATGAGGCTGAACTCTGCCACAACGAGGCTGTGATGTACTACACTGTCAGCAACGACTTCGGTCCAGATGAGGCATTCGACTACAATATGCTCGTGTTCTTCTCACCAGAGGGAATCCACTCTCTCATGAAGAATTTCCCAGACTTCAAGCAGGGTGACATCGCCATTGCTTGTCTCGGTACAAAGACCGTCAAGGCAGCTGAGGAGGCAGGTCTCCGTGTTGACCTCCAGCCAACACCGGAACTTCGCTCTGTTCCAGCAATCATTGAGGAGTATATCAAGAATCACGTTTAAGTTCTTAAGTTTGTAGGTTTGTTTTTTAAGTTTATGCGAAAGTTATATTCGTATGGACTCAAAAAACTCAAGAACTCAAAAACTCAAAAACTTAAAAACTTACAAGTTTATGCGTTGTACTTTTTCACAGTCAGAAAGACTTAAAAGTAAACTTATCATAGATAGACTTTTCGCAGGAGGAAACGGCTCTTTTGCTTCGTTTCCCCTGCGAACTGTATATATGAGGGTGGAAAAGAACGATGACAGCACAGACGGCACACCAGAGCCTCCTGTGTCAATACTCATATCTGTACCTAAGAAACGCTTTCACAATGCAGTAGATAGAAACCGTATCAAGCGTCTCGTAAGGGAAGCATACCGAACTCACAAGCATATCCTATGGAAAGCTCTTGCTAACAAGGATTACAACCTTGCCATCGCCTTTATTTGCATCACGGACTCTCTCCCTGACTACAAGAAAGTGGAGAAGGCTGTCGTCAAGGCACTCGGAAAAATAATTAGTAATGAATAGTTAAAAAATAGCGAACAGAGTAATATATATCTTTCACTATTCATTTTTCACTTATCACTTAAAACCATTATTATGCTAAGAGTAATATTACACGGAATCAGCACGGTTTTGAGTTGGATACTGTTGATTCCAATTTACTTCTACAGAAAGTGCATATCACCATTCACGCCACCTTCATGTAGGTTTACTCCTACGTGTTCGCAATATGCAATTGAAGCCATTAAAAAACACGGACCAATATATGGACTTTATCTCGCAGTTCGCCGTATCCTTAGATGCCATCCTTGGGGTGGACAAGGATATGACCCAGTACCTTGATGCACATACTCACTCGGATGTGCATAAGGATGACGTGATAGCGGTAGTGAACCGTTATCCAGGTGAGGTGTGCACAGACGATAAGTGTGTCAGCGTAGGTCTTCACCCATGGTACGTGGGTGAAGATTGGCGTGAGAAGGTTGAAATGATGCGCTCTGATGCATTTTCTCCCAATGTATGTGCGATAGGTGAGTGTGGGCTTGATAAACTCACAGGAAATGATTATGAACGTCAGAAGCTTGCTTTCCGTGCGCAGGTGTCATTGGCAGATGAATGTGGTAAGCCAATGATAATACATTGTGTCAAGGCTTATGATGATATCCTCGCCATACATAAGGAGATGAACCCACGTCAGAAGTGGATGATTCACGGATTCAGGGGTAAGCCGGAACAGGCAAAACAAATAATGGCCAAAGGAATGTTGCTTTCCTTCGGCCATCACTATAATGTTGATACTTTGTCTTACGTAGCTCTTAATTATCGAAGCCTTTACCTCGAGACTGACGATTGCGGTCTTTCGATTCGCCAAATTTACGAGAACGTCCGTCGCCATCTCTCTTCTGGAAGTTTGGATTGAAGCTCTTGCGCTCGCTCTTGAACTCTCTTTCTTTCTGTCTGTCACCACGGTTGTAGCCTTTGTCGCTCCACTTTCCGAGGTGACGGCTGATGATTTCTTCTTCTTCGTCGTCTTCAGCTTCAAAGAAACGCTTACGGCTCTCAAATCGGCTTGAACGGCTATCGTCCTTTGACCTACGCTGGTTCTCGCGCTCTTCCTCCTTCTTTCTGCGCTCATCCTTGTATGGTTTAGACTTGAAGTAGTGCTCCTCACGACTTCTGCGTTCTTCCTCTTCTGAGTCCTCATCATGCTTCTTGTGAGGCTTGAACTTGAGGTTGCGCTTACGGTCTTCCTCTGTCTTTATGTCGAGGCCTTCTTCACGACGCTCCTTGAGCTTGCCGTCAAATACCTGATACTTTCTGAACTCACATTCAAGTGAACCATTGTAGAGGGCAAAGCGAGTAGATGGGCGGAAGCCAATCTTATCGAAGCACTCCTGGCGGTAAGTGATAATCCATGCATCGTTGCCTACGAAGTTCTGCTTAAGACGCTGACCGATAGTCTCGTAAAGACCAAGGATGTCATCTGTCGTGATACGCTCACCGTAAGGTGGGTTTGTAATCATAAGAGCCTTCTCGCGTGGAGCCTCGAACTCATAGAAATCTCTCTGCTCAATATCCACAACCTTGTTGACACCAGCGTTTCGAGCATTCTCGATGGCAATACCAACAGCCTGACGATTGATATCGAAGCCGTAAATCTTATGGTCGAAGTCTCTTTCCTTACTGTCGTCATTGTAGATATTGTCGAACATATCCTCGTCGAAGTCCTTCCACTTCTCAAATGCATATTCCTTGCGGAACACACCAGGGTAGATGTTCATTGCGATGAGTGCTGCCTCAATGAGGATTGTGCCTGAGCCACAGAATGGGTCGATAAGGTCACATTCTCCATGCCAGCCAGTGAGCATGATAAGACCTGCTGCAAGAACCTCGTTAATAGGGGCAGCAACCGTGTTGGTCTTATATCCACGGATATGGAGACTCTCACCACTTGAGTCGAGAGAGATTGTCACATCATCCTCTGCGATGTGAACATTGATACGTATATCTGGATTTGTTATTGCTACATTAGGACGATCGCCCGTCTTTTCCCTCCAATAGTCGGCAATGGCATCCTTCACACGGTATGCCACGAACTTGGAGTGACGGAACTTCTCAGAGAACACTACAGAGTCAATGAGGAATGTGTTCTTACAATCCATATACTCTGACCAGTCCATCTTCTTCACTACCTCATACACCTCGTCGGCGTCTGTGGCCTTGAACTCCTTGATTGGCTTGAGTACCTTGACGGCTGTACGGAGACAGAAGTTAGCCTTGTAGAGCATCTCTTTGTCGCCAGTGAAGCTTACCATTCTTCTACCAATCTCAATGTTGTTGGCACCGAGTTCAGTGAGTTCCTTTGCAAGAACTTCTTCGAGTCCCTGAAATGTCTTTGCTATTATTTTGAATTCTTCCATATTATGAAATTATCTTTTCTGACTTATGAATGTTCCTGCTGGTACATCCTGCGTTACCCAGATGTTGCCGCCTATGGTTGCACCCTTACCTATGGTTATGCGTCCAAGGATGGAAGCGTTGGAATAGACTATTACGTCGTCTTCGAGAATAGGGTGGCGTGGAATACCCTTGATTGGGTTGCCGTTTTCGTCGCATGGGAAACTCTTTGCTCCGAGTGTAACACCTTGGTAAAGCTTTACGTTGTTACCTATTATCGTTGTCTCGCCTATTACCACACCTGTACCATGGTCGATGGTGAAGTACTTGCCTATCGTTGCGCCAGGGTGAATGTCAATACCCGTCTCTGAGTGAGCCATCTCCGTAAGCATACGTGGAATGAGAGGCACTTCGAGAAGTAGGAGTTCATGCGCAATGCGATAGTTCATGAGAGTCTTTATCACAGGATAGCAACTCACAATCTCTCCGTAATTCTTTGCTGCTGGGTCGCCGTTGTATGCGGCTATTACGTCAGTGGCAAGCACCTTTCTTATCTCTGGCAACTTGGCTATGAATTGTTCAGCCTTGTTCTGAGCACATATCCTGTATTCATTAAATGTCTTTGTCTCGGAAACCTCTCCGTCGCAGTCACACTCCGTGAATGACAGACCAGCTTGTATCTGTTGTGCAAGAAGGCTGTATAGACGCTCCACGTTCACTCCGATATGATATGTCAGTGTGTCTGTATTGACGGTTGACCTGCCATAGTATCCAGGGAAGAGTATTGCTCTTGCCAGTTCCACTATTTCCGCCAATACCGTGCCCGAAGGAATTAGTGTACCTTCTGTATGCTTATGGAACAGTTCCTTGTAAGCTGATACGTCAGATAAATCCTTAATTGTTTGAGTCAGTATTTGAGCAGTTGCATTGTTCATAACATTCACGACATAATGGTTCGTATTCTTTTGTCTCTCCGAGCATAAACTGTCGGTCACCCTCAACTATACGGTGACTTACGTAGGCAAGAGCACCGCACTTCACACATATAGCGTGTACCTTGATTACTTCATCTGCTATGCACAAAAGGTTAGGCATTGGACCAAATGGCTTGCCCATGTAATCCATGTCAAGTCCTGCAATGATAACTCTCACGCCACGGTTGGCAAGCTCATTACATACAGACACGATGCCTTCGTCAAAGAACTGTGCTTCGTCAATACCCACGACGTCGGAGTTACTGCCAAGCAGAAGGATGCTCGCAGAGTTATCAACTGGTGTGGAATGTATAGACTGACCCTCATGAGTCACGACATCATCGTCAGAGTAGCGAGTGTCCAGTGCAGGCTTGAATATCTCGACCTGTTGGTGGGCAAACTGTGCTCTCTTAAGTCGTCTGATGAGTTCCTCTGTCTTACCTGAGAACATGGAACCACATATTACCTCCACACGTCCTCTTGGCATCATTTCTCCGTTTTTATATGATATTGTCACGCTAATTACTGTGTATTGTCAAATTGCTATTTGTTCGTCTTGTCGATTCTGACATTCGCTATTTTGTTGTTTATAACAATGCAAAGGCACAAAATCTTTTGCAAAGATATGAAAAATGGGGAATGAAGAATGAAGAATGAAGAATTTATTTTACTTTTGCATACAAAATAGATATTTTTAAAATCAAGAATGAAGAATGGTGAATGAAGATTACACATTCTTAGTGACACATTCTTAAGAACTCGAAAACTTAATTACTCTGTAATTGGATGGGGGAAATGGTTTAGTGAGGTGGTGTGATGGCTGAATGGACGAACATACATACCTTTGTCCGTTAACTTCCATTTAACTTCTTCTTGCCTCTCCTAACTTCCAATTAACTACAAAATAACATAACTAAAACAAAATGAAACTACTTTTGCTCGGAAGTGGCGGTCGTGAACACGCCTTGGCTTGGAAAATCAGTCAGAGTCCTAAGATTGAGAAACTCTTCATCGCACCAGGTAACGCTGGAACGCGTGAAGTGGGTGAGAACGTAAACCTCAAGGCTGATGACTTCGAGGGAATCAAGAAGTTTGTACTTGCCAACGCCGTTGATATGGTTGTTGTTGGTCCTGAAGATCCACTGGTCAAGGGTGTATATGACTTCTTCAAGAATGACCCAGAGATTAGCAAGATTCCTGTAGTAGGTCCATCAAAGCAGGGTGCGGTACTTGAAGGTTCAAAGGACTTTGCCAAGGAATTTATGATTCGTCACAACATCCCAACTGCTGCCTACCGTTCATTCAATGGCACAAACATTGAGGAAGGTCTCAAGTTCCTCGAAACACTCAAGGCACCTTATGTCCTCAAGGCTGACGGTCTTTGTGCAGGTAAGGGTGTACTTATCGTCCCAACGCTTGAGGAGGCAAAGAAGGAGTTCAAGGAGATGCTCGGCGGTATGTTCGGTAATGCAAGTGCAACAGTCGTAATCGAGGAGTTCCTTTCAGGTATTGAATGTTCAGTATTCGTACTCACAGATGGTAAAAACTATAAGATTCTTCCAGAGGCAAAGGACTACAAGCGTATAGGTGAAGGCGACACTGGTCTCAACACTGGTGGTATGGGTTCTGTTTCACCAGTTCCATTTGCTGATGCAGAGTGGATGAAGAAGGTGGAGGATCGCATCATTCGTCCAACTGTTGAGGGACTTGCAAAGGATAATATCGACTACAAGGGCTTTATCTTCTTCGGACTTATCAAGGTTGACAAGGACTACAGCTGCGCTAAGGCAGGCGACCCAATGGTTATTGAGTACAATGTGCGTATGGGTGACCCTGAGACAGAATCAGTCATGCTCCGTCTCAAGTCAGACATCGTTGATCTCTTTGAGGGAGTGGCAGAAGGCAATCTCGATACAAAGACAGTAGTGTTTGACCCACGTAACGTGGTATGCGTCATGATGGTCAGTGGAGGTTATCCAGAGGCTTACGACAAAGGTTATGAGATAACAGGTATCGAGAATGTGGAAGGTTCAGCTGTTTTCCATGCAGGCACAGCTCTCAAGGATGGTAAGGTGGTCACAGCAGGAGGACGTGTCATTGCTGTCAGTTCATACGGTTCAAGTAAGGACGAGGCCCTCACCAAGTCATTCACTGAAGCTGCCAAGATTCAGTTCGAGAAGAAATACTTCCGTCGTGACATTGGTAAAGACTTGTAAAGTTACAGAGACAAAAAATTATATTATGATGGCAGGTACATGGTTGTGTACTTGCCATTTTTTTGCTGCTATCCCTTGCTTTTTTAGTGAAGTTGTGGATTTGAAATTGTAAAATAATCGCAAAATGGATGTGCAACTTTGTTATTTGAAATTATTATTGTGTGATTGTTTTTATGTTTTTTTTAATGTTTTTTCATGCGTTTGCATGTGCGCATGGTTGCATTTAAAGGTTGTTGCAATAATGCAATCGTCAATAATACAAAATAATGCATTTTTTATTCACGCAATAGCATGTGAAAATAATATGATTAAAATTTGTGTCCAATTTATATAAGTTATACCTTTGTAGTACAAAAAAGAAACGAATAACGCTTTACAAGCGAAAAGATATACATTTATATTTAATGTGACTCAACTATTAGGAACATTCTCTTGTTATTACAATCTCTGTATGTGTACCCACATACCTATATGAAATAACAAATTCCCGATATCCATAAATATGCTACCCCCCCCAATTGAATCTTTTTCTAAATAAGTCACCTCATTAGTACCCCCATCTAACTCTAATGAATACTTATTTAAAGTCCAAAACCGTGGTTCCATCATAAGATGAATACCACGGTTTGGTTTTTTTATTGCTCTTTCCCTTCGGAGGTATGAGCGACATATTGCTTCTTGTTTCCCGCTTATTCTTTCTTCTACATCTTGTAGAAGGCAGTGAATGCCTTGATGCAATAGATATGGTCATTAACATTGCCAGTCTCGCGTACGGAGTGCATGGCCCATATCGGATTGCCCATATCTACTCCTTTGACAGGGAGTGATGATGCGAGAATATTACCGAGGGTACTTCCTCCTGCTACGTCGCTATGGTTTACGAACTTCTGGCAAGGAACGCCTGCTACTTGACATATATTAGCGAATATGGCTGCTGAGACAGCATCACTTGCATACTTCTGTGAAGCATTGAACTTGATGACTGGTCCTCCTCCCATCTTTGGATGGTTGGTTGGATCCATCTTTTCTGCATAGTTAGGATGCCATGCGTGAGCATTGTCCGCGGAAATCATAAAGGCGTTCTCAACAGCACGGTAGTAGTCGTCAAGCGTTCCTCCCTGGCTGAACACTATACGCTGGAGGACATTATTTAGGAATGGACTTCCTGCTCCTTGCTTTGTCTGTGAACCTGTTTCCTCATTGTCGAAGATAGCAAGTACACGTGTTGTATCTGCTATGCTGTCTTTTCCGCTATCTATGAGTGCTTCAAGACCTGCATGAACCATACTGAGGTCATCAAGTCTTCCAGCTGATATAAACTCATTATTCAAGCCAAAGAGACATGCAGGTGTTGTGTCGTACAGATAGAGGTCAAAGTCAATAATGTCCTTTGCATTTATGCCTGCTTCCTTCTCAATAATGTTGATGAGAAGATTATTGCTTTCGAGTGCATTGTTGATGATACCTAATACTGGGAGCATATCCTTTTGCTTGCTCAGGGCAACTCCATCGTTTACTTGGCGATTGAAGTGAATGGCAAGGTTTGGTATTTGTAGCAAAGGACGCTTGATGTGTACGAGGTGTGTGGTAGGGTGGAGGGCATCGTCAGTGCGTGTTATTACCCTTCCTGCGAGACCCAGTGGGCGGTCGAACCATGTGGACATGATAGCACCGCCATACAGTTCTGTATTGAGTTTTACGACTCCTCCTTCGCAAAGCATCTCTGCATTAGGCTTGATACGGAATGTAGGAGAGTCGCAATGAGCACAAATCATGTGGAAGCCAGCATCAGCAAGAGGCTTCTTTCCAATCTCGAAAGCGTATATTGACGAATCGTTCTTTGTTACATAGAATTTGTCACCTGCCTTTATTGCCGGCATCTTGTCTGTAGCGTTGAACTTCTTATATCCTGCTGCATCCAATCTCTTTGCAATGGAGGTCACGGCAAGGAAATTGACTGGAGAGTCGTTAAGGAAATTAAGTAAACTATTAATCATACTATTTATTTTTATGTAAAATTTCAAATTTATAATTTATGCCTCCGGATAGATTTTGTTCCGAAGGCATAAATTTAAGATTAGAGATTTGAGATTCTCAATGGATTATTCCCAATAAAGTATTTCCTTGTTGATGTCCCACTTGTGGTCCTTAGGGAAATCATCACCTTCCCATGCTTTCTTGCTTGTCCATTTCTCGGCAGGATCTGTCCAGAATGGATCGGTTGCAGGAAGTCCGAGTGGCATGAAAGCGAGTGACGTCATATAGAGGGAACCGTTGTTTGTGTACCAGTCTGCAACATTAGGGTGTGAACCTACGAAACCAATAGTGAGGAATCCACCCTTGTTATAGTTACGAGACAGTGGAGATGCTTTCTTTGATGGATTTTCCACCTGTCCATAGAACATACGGTTGGCAACGGCTGTAAGTGCTGCACGTACCTGTCCATTGTGGAGTTCATTAGGCAACTGCTTGCGCCACGCAAGCTGTGCAAGTGGCTGGAGAACTGCCATACGGTAAGGAATACTACGACCAACTACTGGGAAAGTACCCTCTGGAGATATGAAACGCTCAAGGATGACGCTCCACTTCTGCATACGCTTGCGAACTTCCTTCACACGATTGTTGGCAGAGTTACGCTTGCCATCCTTTGCACGGATAAGATATGAGTTACCACCCTGACGAGCAGAAATCATCTCAAGACACTCAAGGTACATTGGCTGGATAACGAATGAGTTGTAGTAGTCGAATGCAAATGAAGGACCGTCACTATAGATTCCATCACCGATATACCACTCTTCTACCTTACTCATGGCTGTCTTGATACGGAAGGCATCATAGTCAGCACCTACGTACATAAGGAAGCTCTCCTCCATTCCTACGAAAAGGAACCAGTTTGTATATGGAGGGTCATAACGACGAAGACCCTTAATCTCCTTGATGTAAAGATTCTTTGTCTCCTGTGGAAGTGGTACCCAGAGTGAGTCGTAGCCACGGTAGAGGCCTTCAACAACGTATGCACCATCAACGAGTGTCTGACCACCACTTTCCCATCCAAGACGGTCTGGGCTCTTTGGGTCAACGGCATTGATGATAGCCTTACGTGTCCATTCACGCAGTTGCTTACGCTTTGCGCTCTCTGGCGTATCATCATCTGGGAGGTTAAGCCAAGGAGCGAGACCTGCAAGGAGACGTCCGAAGGCCTCCATGTATGCAACCTTCTTGTTACGATTGTCCCAAGTAGGAGACAGCTCAAGGTTCTTGCATCCGTTAGTAGTGTCCATTACCTGCTGAAGCTTACCTTCAGCCATGTTCTTCATTACAGGCTCAGCCATCTGATACATGATGTCAACCCACACTTCACGGTCGGTTTTCTTAACGTCCTTCTTTGCTGCACTTATGTTTGTGGATGCAGTGAGAAGGAGAGCGATAATTGTCAGTATTTTCTTCATAATTGTTTTGTTTGGTTAATTTAGCGCAAAAATATAAAATAATTGTCAATAACGATGACTAAATCATCTAAAATATAGGTGGAATATTGTCATCCCTTTACAATCCTCTGAGATTCTCCACGATTTTGTGAAATAAGACAAGGTTTTGTTTTTTGCAATAAAAATAGCCGTTTTAGGTCTGATGTTTGTAATCAGAAACCTAAAACGGCATATTTATTTATAATGTGATAAAAAATTGTAAGGTTTTTACCTGTATTTTACCACGTAAGAATGTCAAAGAAATTATTAATCCTCGGCATGACCAGTCTTGAGATAGCCAGATACTTTGTAGTAAACGTCATTACCATAATCTGTTGGATACTTGATGTAGAAGAAAATCGAATCTGTCTGCATACCACTACCTGGAGCATGTGCAGCACCCTTAAGAATCTTTCCATCAAGGATCACAGGTTTTTTATCATCAACTCCATTAACTAATGTGTTAGAAATTGTAGCTGGTGTTATAGCTAAAGTCTGATATGTTTTTTCAACAGTTTTGTTGGATGTTGAGAATGTTTTGCTATTCAAATTTACATTAACCTTGAAGGTATATTTCTTATTAATATTTTTACTAAGATCAATTATTGATGGAATATCTGCAATCAACATCTCTGTAGTATTGTTTAATGCCGAATTTGATGTGTGGAACTCTAAAGATCCAAATCCATAGAAATCAGCCCAAAGTTCCTGTTCAGAATATACTTCAAAGTCCTTTTGATCCACGATTCCATCTTCATTTGCATCAGGATTAATTAAACCATAAGGATCTCCTGCCATATTATTTATTTGCTCTGGCGTATAGTTTCCATCGTAATAAAGTACAGTCAGCCATGGATCATTACACTCAAAAGAACAAACCCAGGTACCGCACATATCCTGAAGTTCAACACCTTCAACTTCGTAATCGCCACCAAAAGATCCATCTTTACAGCTTGTGGCAGTAAGAGAAAGAAAAGCAATGGCGGAAAATAAATATTTAAAATTCTTCATTGAAATTCAATTATTAGTTATTTACTCAAAGTAATGTACCAGATATAGTTTTCTGCATACTCAACTTCTGTCACGATATTTCCTGTAGCTTCATCATAAGATGCAACAATGTTTTCTGCATCATCATTCCATCCTTTAACATGAGCATAAAGTGCAGTTATAGTATTGTCATTGTTAAGTTGGAAATATCCGTTCATAGCATAAGAAGAACCATAACCTGCTCTCTGGTCATAATAACCTCCGAGGAAGTCAGAAATAGAATATATTCCTGGAGCTAATTTTGAGATAGTCACATCCTGATCTGAGAATGCTGTTTTTGCACCAGAAGACTTAACTACTCGATGACTTCCTCCAGCAACCTTATATGCACCACTGATATCTCTGTCTGTAGCAGAAGGATCGTAAACAATAACTGTACGAGTTGCAGAGCTTGAGAAACCATCGACGTTTACAGCTGAATAAGTAACAGAATACACGCCTGCCTTACTTGCATCAACATCACTTTCTACCTTAACGCTACTTGTAATATCATTTGCTCCTTCCATACATACCACACCTGGGTCTGTGTAAGTAGAGCCTACCGCTACAGTTGTTACGCCGTCCTCGTTAAGTCCATTAATTTCAAAGACAGCATAATGAGTAACCTTAACATGTCCGTCCTCGACATCAGAACAACTTGCGAGTACAAAAAGAGTTGCAAGACAACCCAATGTAATCTTAAATATATTTCTCATAATTTAATCTCATATTTATTTGTTCCAGAAAATTGGTTCTGTTGGAGCCTTTGTTGCTGGAACTTTATGGTTATACTGTGTAGAAGATTCTGAATAATCAAAACGCTGACGAAGTTTCTTTGCTCCAACCTCATTGAATACACTCTTTGGAGTATAGAGAGTACCTGCTTCATAATACTGAGGTACAGCATTGAACTTGCTTACATCGTTTGTGATAATATCCTCTGCTTTCTGATCGCTGAATGCTGGATAGCCAATACGACGAAGCTCACACCATCCCTCGAATCCCATCAATGCAGAAGCATAGTGAATCCATTTCTGAATACCGATGTTCTTCATTGGGTTAGTAGAGTCGTATGGGTATGCCTCAGATGTTACGGCAGCTGAAACGTCAGCTACTCCAGCTGTTGCAAATGACTCAGATACAGCCTTCTCATAATATGCCTTTGCCTTTGCATGATCAACATTCTGAGTTGCATAGAACTCTGCAATGAAGAAGTCAACCTCAGCCATAGTCATCAGATATACAGGAATGTCATAACGATAATTAGGCTGTGCCATATCTGCAGTATTTGTTCCACTCATTTCTGAAGAAAGGTTAGAACCTGAAACTCCACCAATCAGACCTTTGTTGCCATCTTTCCAGTTTGCATAAAGACGAAGATCGTTCACGCCTTCACTCTTTACGGTAGCAGTGATGCCATAGTTGAGTGTCAAATCGTCAGATATTGTCTTTGACTCTGCAAACAATGGGCTATACGATCCCGTACTGTTATCCCAGCACTTGTTATAAACGACATCCTCTGTTATGAAGTTGTCCTCTGCGATAAGAGCTGCAATCTTTGCCTTGTTATCTACAACCTTACTCTCACGCATATAGAGCTTGAGCAAAACGGTATTTGCAAACTTAACCCACTTGTCAATTTTTGTAGCTGTGGCAGTTCTTTTACCAAAAAGAATGTTCTTGCATACAAGGTCCTTGTCATTAACATTTGCCTTTGCATCCTCAAGTTCCTTTATGATTCCTGCATAGATATCAGCTCCGTCATCATACTTAGGCTGAGTAACAGTAGTCAAAGCTTCAGAATATGGAGTTTCTCCATAAGCGTCAACAAGAAGCTGATATGTATATGCACGAAGAGTAGTTGCTGCAAGAACGTTATTAGGCAAGTTTTCGCTCTGATTAAGTACAACCTGCAACTGTTGAAGTACTCGAGTGTAAAGCTGAGTATATGAACCACTTGTGTTAGTTGCAGTAACCTCAAACTGTGAATACTTCAGATAATTGCTACATCCTGCATTCTGAGCATAGATTTCTGCATTATAACCTCCATACATATTGAAGCCAACGGCAACAGTTGCAGCAAGGTTCATCTCTGCTGTAGGGAAAACATCATCATTTGATGCACCACTAATAGCATTTGGGTTTTCATTAATATCCAGTGTACAAGAAGTAAGTCCGAAAACACAACTTGCCACGAAATAAAATATTTTTTTCATTGTCATTATTCTTTTTTATTAGAACTTAACATTAACATTGAAACCGAACTTGCGGCAAGAAGGATTGCTATAAAGTTCACCAAAAGAACCTTCAAGATCTGTACCGTAAGAAGAAGTGTCTGGGTCAATGTATGCATTGTCAGCAGGAGTCCAAGTGAAAAGGTTGTTCGCAACGAATGAAACCTTAACGTCAGAAAGGCTCAAAGTACGAATCCAATGCTTTGGAAGACTGTAGCCAATTGAAAGAGAACGGAGTTTCAAGAATGTCTTGCTCACAAGAAGATTGTTAGAACTTTCATTGCATCCGTTACCGAACCAATCCTGGAAACGTCCAGAGTACAAATCAATAACATTTGTGTTCTCAACATAAGTGTCACCATCAGCAACAACTGAGTTAGGTACAACAAACGCACGACGGTCATTGTACAATGTCTCGATACCATTACCTGTGAACTGCATCAAGTTCTTTGTGCGTGAGAACATATATCCACCATAACGAACCTCAAACTGAGCAGCAAGACTCAAATTCTTCCAACGAAGTGAAGTCCCGAAACCTCCTGTCCACTTGTTTTGAGTCGATTTGCCAAGTGCTACAACATCTTTTGTACGTACAGGAAGTCCATCGCTACCACAAAGAATCTTTGCAGATGACTCGTCAAACTTAGGGTTAAGCTGGAGTTTGCCGTTAATCTTATCATATTTCAGATTATTTGAAGCATCAACATACTGCTGCTCATATCCATACAACTGTCCAATCTCTTGACCAACATCTGCACGCATATAGATGACATCCGCAGAAGTTGAAAATCTGTTGATTGTATATGTACCACCAAGCTCCTCTGGAAGCTCTTCAACTTTATTCCAGTTTTTACAGAAGTTTGCATTCACATCCCACTGCCAATCCTTAGTACGATAAGGAGTTGCATTGATTGCTACTTCGAAACCATGGTTGCTAATCTTACCAAAGTTTGTCATCATATATGAATAACCAGTTGCTGGTTCTACTTCCAATTGCATAATCTCATCACGTGTTACTCGATTATAATAAGAGAAATCAAGAGAAATCTTATTATTAAGGAAGTGTAACTCAGTTCCAAGTTCCCATTCTGTAGTCATCTCAGGAATTAAATCTAATGAACCCTTTGTGGCAGATGTCTTGAACGCATTTGTACCATTTCCCATTGCGAAGCTTATTGCACTGGATGTATATGGTGTGTTAGCGAAACCTTTAACGAAGGTGTCAAAGACTCTGTAAGGGAGTGCATCATTACCAGTTTTTCCGTATGCTGCACGAATCTTACCGAAACTCAAAATTTCAGGAGAAATCTTATCCTTGAATGTCTCCGTGAAAATCCAGCTTGCTGTTATACCAGGATAGAAGAAATTGTTGTTTGCCTTTGGAAGTGTAGATGACCAGTCGTTACGTCCTGTAATATCCAGGAAGACTTGATCCTTCCATCCAATCTGAACATCTGCAAAGACACCTACAAGACGCTTTTTTACTTGAGTTTCACCAGGTTTATTTGTTGATGCATTTGATAAATCCCACCATCCACTTGGAACAGAGAATGTAGAACCAGAGTTGTCCAAAGAAGTTCTATATGTTTCATGAATCTCCACACCTGCTGTTGCATCAAAAGAGAAGTCGCCAAATGTATTTGTATAATTAGCCATGAAATCATGGTTAAGCTCATATCTACGCTGATACAAAGTATAGAGAGAACCATCAGACAAGTTACTTCCTGATGTAGAAGGGTTGTCTGTTGTGATTCTTGCTGAACCTTCCTTTAAGTCATAATCTGAATAGTCAAATCCAAAACGATAAGTAAGTGTCAGTTCCTTAATTGGATTGATGTCAGCCTGCAACTTACCATAAATCTTTTTCTGACTCAAAAGGTTGTAATTGTTCTCGATAGCCCAATATGGATTGGTAATTCCATACTCTGTGAAGTAGGCTTCTGGTGTGTTGAACGGACTTGACAAGTCTTTAAGGTCGCCAAAACTGATGTTACGTGGCATTTCGTAGAGACCATCAATCATAGTCGTACCCTGATCTGTAGCAACAGAACTTGTTGTAGATACAGCCATATTCAAGTTAGAAGAGAACTTGAGCCACTTCGTTGCCTGATGGCTACCGCGTAATGCGAATGTGTTACGCTTGTAATCGTCTTTGTCTCCAGGAATAATACCATTGTCTCTATTGTGAGAGTATGAAAGGTAATATGTTGTATTTTCTGAATTACCTGACATATTTACACTATAGTTCTGCTGAAGACCTGTCTCAAAGAAGTCCTTAATGTCATTTACAGCTTCAAACTTTTGAAGCAACTGGCTGTTGTCATATTCAGCACCATAAACTCTCCAGACTCCATCCATCTGAGGACCCCAAGAGCCGTTTTCATCGATTGTGCGCATACCATTCCATCCTTGGCCATACTTGCTTTGGTATTGTGGAATATTTGCAACACTACTCCACTGAAGACCAGCATTAGCCTCAATCTGGAAGCTTTTGTTTGATAATTTACCTGATTTTGTTGTTACAACAACAACACCATTTGCGGCACGGCTACCATAAAGAGCAGTTGCGGCAGCACCTTTCAAGATATTAATAGACTCTATGTCATTCTGGTTAAGGTTTGAAATACCAGATCCCATGACATTGTCGCCTAAATTAGAACCAACAGCATTATTTATAACAGGAACACCATCTACAACCCAAAGTGGTTCATTTCCTCCAGTAAGAGAACTGAAACTACGAATCTGTACTGAGACGGCTCCACCAGGACCTGCCTGTGAAGAATTAATAGCCACACCAGGAGCGCGACCAGCAATAGCCTCTACAACATTTGAGACTGGAACTTCCTTAATCTCATCCTTAAGAGTAGTTACAGCAAAACCGACTGCTTTCTGTTTCTTTGTGATACCTAAGGCTGTAACAACTACATCGTCAAGGTTCTTTGCATCGCTTGAAAGAAATACTTTGACATTGGGTTTAATAACAACTTCCTTAGTTGTCATACCGATGTATGAAACAACAATTGTTTTTGCAGAATTTGGAACATCATTCAAAGTAAACTTACCATCCAAATTGGTTGCGGCACCAAGGGTAGTGCCTTTCACTTTAACTGAGGCTCCAACTACAGGTTCGCCTGTTTCAGCTTCGATGACAGTACCTGTCACTTTTTGCTGTGCGAACGCCATACTAACTGTGAATGCACAGATAGTAAGGAACGACTATAATCTTTTTCCCATTCTTTTAATTAAAATTAGTTATTAATAATATATATCCTGTAATAGTTAAAATGCTTGTAGTGACGTTTTGCCATCACAATAGTTAGTTGTTCTTGAAAAAATGTAGGACACAATAATAATTCGTAACGAATGATAAGTTTTGTCGTGTATTTGTGTTCATTTTATCAAAAATCGTGTGCAAACATAAATAAATTTTAACACACTGCAATGTTTTTTTGTGAAAAAATACATTTTTTAAGCCAAAAAAGCATTGAAATCATATAAAACTATCATCTTTCTGACAAATTTTGTTAAAATGTTTATTTTTGTTACGATTTGAAAGAAAAAACTATCTTTTGGATATTTTTGGACAAAAAACAACTCACATGTGGATAAAAAAGGATATATTTGCACGGAATATGAAAAAGGATATAGAAACTTTGCTTATAAAAAGTCACAAGTATCGTGACCCTGATTATTCCGCAACACGTCTTGCGGAGGATTTGGGTGTTGAAAACTATAAGCTTTCAAGAATCCTGAAGACAGAATATGGTAGTTCATATTCTGACATAGTCCTCTCGCTCCGTGTGGCTGATGCCAAGCATCATCTTGTCAATCCTAATAAGGCTGACATGACGGTGGATGAGATAGGCGTCCTCGTAGGGTTCAAAAATCGTGTATCATTTTTCCTTGCTTTCCGCAAGTTCACTGGAGAGACACCAGAGGAATATAGGAAAGGGAATACACCCTCTCAACCTACCAAGAGGTGATGAGATTGATGAGTGTAAACAAAAGCTTTTTGTTCAATATGTACGTATGAACTATTGCGGAAGAATTACGAAGGGTTCACGAAAGGTTAACGAAGGATTGATGTGAGACGTGAGTGTTAATAAGTACGTTGCTTTTGATATAGGATAAGTTGATTCAAAACTGAAAACAATATGAATATAAGAAATTACATTATGGCATCATTACTCAGTATGGGAGTTGCCAATGGCGTTGCCCAGACAGACAACTTCAAGTATTCGGATGAGCGTTTTGCAGATTTGCAGATGCTTCGTTACAAGGTACATGGTTTCGAAGACCTTACCTTAAAGCAGAAAACATTCATCTACTACCTTCAGGAGGCTGCCCTTTGGGGACGTGATATCCTGTTTGACCAGAATGGTCTTTACAACATCGGTATTAGGAGTGTTCTTGAGGATGTTTATACATCAACAAAGGTGGATAGGAAGTCTGATGAGTTCCTGGCTATGGAGACATACCTCAAGCGTGTGTGGTTCTCCAACGGCATACACCATCATTACGGATGTGAGAAATTCGTGCCTGGCTTTACTGAACCTTGGTTCAGAAAACAGGTTGAAAGCGCAAATGTAAGTGTGAGTGCAAAGGATCTTGATGATATATGTAAGGCAATATTCAAGGAGGACTTCCTTACTAAGCGTGTTAACCTTGCCGAAGGCGTTGACCTTATAAAGACTTCAGCATGTAATTACTATCAGGGAGTGACTCAGGAAGAAGCAGAGGAATTCTATGGTAAGCAGAAGGCAGAGGGCGATGCTCAACACCCAGTTATGTATGGTATGAACAGCACCCTTGTCAAGAAGAATGGCAAGATATTCGAGGATAAGTGGAAAGTTGGCGGTAAGTATGGTAAATATATCGATAAAATCGTAGAAAATCTCCGTCTTGCACGTCCATACGCTGAGGATGACCTCCAGAAGCAGGTTATTGACAAGCTCATAGAATATTACACAAGTGGTGACCTCAAAACGTTCGATGAATACAGCATACTTTGGGTTAGGAATACTGAGCCTCTCGTTGATTTTGTCAACGGTTTCATCGAGTGTTATGGTGACCCTCTTGGCTTGAAGTGCTCTTGGGAGAGTATCGTGAACTTTAAGGACCTCGAGGCTACGAAACGAACGGAGACTTTGAGTGCAAACGCTCAGTGGTTCGAAGACCACAGTCCTGTTGATGCACGTTTCAAGAAAGAAAAGGTGAAGGGCATAACAGCCAAGGTCATCAATGCTGCAATCCTTGGTGGTGACCTCTATCCTTCAACTGCCATCGGTATTAACCTTCCTAATTCTGACTGGGTTCGCAAGGAGCACGGCTCTAAGAGCGTAACCATCGGTAATCTTACTGATGCTTACAATAAGGCAGCCAAGGGTAATGGCATGACCGATGAATTCGTGTATTCTGCCGTTGAAAAGGAGTTGATAGAAAAATATGGCGATGTGTGTGATGACCTCCATACTGACCTTCATGAGTGTCTTGGCCACGGAAGTGGAAAACTGCTCGATGGAGTCGATGGTGACAGCCTCAAGGCATACGGTTCAACAATAGAGGAAGCTCGTGCCGACCTCTTTGCTCTATATTATCTCCCAGATGCTAAGCTCGTGGAGCTTGGACTTACTCCAAATGCGGAGGCTTACAAGGCTTCATACTACGCTCAGATGATGAATGGTCTCATGACTCAGCTTGTACGTATCAATATGGGTAATAACATCGAGGAGGCACACATGCGTAACAGGGCACTCATTGCTCGTTGGGCTTTGGAGCATGGTAAGAATGATAATGTCGTTGAAATGGTGAAGAAGAATGGTAAAACATTCGTTAAAATCAACGATTATGTCCGTCTTCGTGATTTGTTCGGTGAACTCCTTGCAGAAATCCAGCGCATAAAGAGTACTGGTGACTACGAGGGTGCAAAGAACCTTGTTGAAACTTACGGTGTAAAGATTGACCCAGAGCTTCACAAGGAAGTGCTCGACAGATACGCAAAGCTCAATATCGCTCCTTACAAGGGCTTCATCAATCCTGTATATGAGGCTGTACGTAATGATAAGGGCGAAATCATCGATGTAAAGGTTACTTACGCCGAAGGTTATGCAGAGCAGATGCTTCGCTATTCTAAGAATTATTCTTTTTGATTTTATCGCACCCAAGGTGCGGACGAAGAAAAAAAAGGTGTTTTTGTATGTAAATAGAAGCCTGAAAGGCTGGTGAGATTACAGGCAGGGTGTGGAGCGTAGCGAAACCCCTGCATAAATGATATAACTACTCTAATAACCCCGAAGGGGTGACAGAATTATGGCAAGTTCACTTGTGAAAATTGATGTACATCTGATATTTCACGTCAAAAGCAATAGTGTTCAGATGCGAAGTGATGATTTAGATAGAATCTTCGCTTATATCGGAGGTGTTATCAAAGGTCTTGGCGGACTACCAATAATGATTGGTGGTATGCCCGATCATGTTCACATCTTTACATCATTGCCAAAAACACTTGCATTGACGGACTTTGTTCGTGCCATAAAAGCAAATAGTAGTAAATGGATAAAAGAAATAGATAACTACTATCATTCTTTTGTGTGGCAAGAAGGATATGGGGCTTTCTCTGTCAGTCCATCATTGGCAGAGAAGACCATAAATTATATACGAGGACAAAAAGAACATCACAAAAAACGTACGTTCAAAGAGGAATATAGCTTGTTCTTGGATGCGTATGGAATACAATACGACGAACACTATACGTTTGATGATTAGTTTTCTGTCACCCACTTCGGGGTTCTGATAGTCCTACTACAATTACAGGGGTTACGCTACGCTTCACCCCTGCCTGTGGTCTAAACAGGCTTTCAGCCTTTACAGCTCGACAATATGAGATTTGTTCAAAGGCTTAGAATACATATTTTTTAATTTCATAAAAGTACATCATTATGGATGTCAAAGATATTGTTTTAGACATAAAGAAGGAGCTACGTGCTAATATGAACGGTATTGCGTCGGCTGCCATGAGACAGTCTGCGGATTACAGGGTGAACTTTGGTGTGGAGATTCCAAGGTTACACGATATCGCCAAGGAGTTTGAGGCAAGCCATGAGCTGGCGCAGGCTCTATGGAATGAGAATGTGCGTGAGTGCAAGATACTTGCCACCATCCTTATACCTGTGGATAGGTTTGATGAGGAGATATGTGATATATGGGTGGAAGAAATCAAGACCATAGAGATTGCACAGTTCTTCTGCATGAATCTTGTAAACAGGCTGAAGTTCGCGTCAGTAAAGGCGTTTGAGTGGATGGCTTCGGATAAAGAGATGATACAATGTTGTGGTTATCTGACCTTGTGTCATGTGCTCAGACGAGGTGAACTGCAGGACAGGAGTGCTGACGAGTTTCTCGACCAGGCATCGGCTGTGCTTGAACACTTGAAGACAGAAGGTGAAGGTGCGACAAAGCCAACTGTACTTGACACTCAAGTTTTCAAAGCACTACATATATTTGCTTCGCAAAGCGAAGTTAATGCTGAAAAGGTCAAAAAAATTGCAGATTATTTGTCATAGTGGCAGAAAAGTGATAAATTTGTGCGGTTTATGAGTGTTGATTATGGATATTGATAAGAAATTTGAAGGCGCTAAGGCTATTTTGAATGCGTATATCGAAAGCCACAAAATGCGCCATACACCCGAAAGGGAAACGGTTCTCAAGGTCGTCCTCAATATGACTGGACACCGAACTGCGGACGAGATTCAGGCACTTACTCCAGATAATTACAAAATAAACCGCGCAACTGTCTATTCAGCACTTGACTTGTTTGCCGAGATAGGCCTCGTATATTGCCACCCTATAATCAAGGGGGCGGCTCTCTATGAGAATGCCTACAAGGTGGAACCACACAGTCACTACATCTGTACGGATTGTCGCGAGATACACGATCTTCACGACACAAGTATCACTAATGTTGCGATGCAGGCAAAGACACCGCGCTTCACCAAAGAACGAAGCAGCACCTATATCTATGGTGTTTGTACTAAGTGCAAGGCGAAGAAGGCAAGGTGGGAGAAGGCGAAACAAAAGCTTGCACTCCTGTCAGCTGCTGCTTCGCAAATTGGAAAATCAAATCCATTGACAGAAAAGTCTAACATAAACATATAAAAAATGAAAGTAGATGTTCTTTTGGGTCTCCAGTGGGGAGACGAAGGTAAGGGTAAGGTTGTTGACGTACTTACTCCACGCTACGATGTAGTTGCTCGTTTTCAGGGAGGTCCTAACGCTGGACATACACTCGAGTTTGAAGGACAGAAGTATGTGCTTCGTTCCATTCCATCGGGAATATTCCAGGGTGACAAGGTAAACATTATCGGTAATGGCGTAGTTCTCGCTCCAGACCTCTTCATGGATGAGGCAAAAGATCTTGAGAAGTCAGGACACGAACTCAAGAGTCGTCTCCACATCTCAAAGAAGGCTCATCTCATCATGCCTACTCACCGTATTCTCGATGCCGCTTATGAGGCTCAGAAGGGTAAGAACAAGGTAGGTACAACTGGTAAGGGTATCGGTCCTACATACGCTGATAAGACAAGCCGTAACGGACTTCGTGTGGGTGATATCCTTGAGAACTTTGAACAGAAATATGCTGCGGCTAAGGCTCGCCATGAGGCAATCCTCAAGTCACTCAACTATACAGACTATGACATCACAGAGGTAGAGAAGAAGTGGATGGAAGGTATCGAGTACCTCCGTCAGTTCCCTATCGTGGATTCAGAACATGAGATTAACAACCTCCTCAAGCAGGACAAGTCTGTCCTCTGTGAGGGTGCTCAGGGTACAATGCTCGACATAGACTTCGGTTCATACCCATTCGTTACATCATCTAACACTATCTGTGCAGGTGCATGTATCGGTCTCGGTGTAGGACCAAACAAGATTGGCGATGTGTTCGGTATCATCAAGGCTTACTGTACTCGTGTAGGTGCAGGTCCATTCCCAACAGAGCTCTTCGATGAGACAGGTGCAACAATCCGTGCCATCGGTCATGAGTACGGTGCAGTAACAGGTCGTGAGCGCCGTTGCGGTTGGATTGACCTCGTAGCCCTCAAGTATGCTATCATGGTAAGTGGTGTAACTAAGCTCATCATGATGAAGAGCGATGTTCTCGATGGATTCGACACAATCAAGGCTTGTACTGCTTACAAGCTCAAGGATGGTAGTGTCATCGACTACTTCCCATACGAGATTGATGACGTAGAACCTGTATATGTAGAGATGCCAGGATGGAAGACTGACCTCACAAAGATGACTTCAGAGTCTCAGTTCCCACAGGCATTCAAGGATTATATTGCATTCCTCGAGAAGGAACTTGAGACTCCAATCGCTATCGTCAGTGTAGGTCCGGATCGTGAACAGACAATCGAGAGACAGTAAAACATGTGTTTTATATGAGTTAACAATTAACAGTTAACAGTTAAAAGTTGAGTTGAGAAGTTTGAGTTCTTGCAAACAACATAGGATACAAGTGATTTCCAACTTTTAACTTTTAATTTTTAACTTTTAACTCTTGCATCACGAAGGATGAGTGATGCAAGTTGATGTAAACTGTGCTTTCCACTCTTTGTGGAAATGATCAATATAAAAAGAGTTCAAGAGGTATTCTTGGACTCTTTTTTTGTTTTTTAGGGATATAATCTTGGGCAAATAATATGTTTTTCTTATATTTGCAGCTGTCGAAAGCATATTCGAGAGAATACTGTAAATCGGGCGTGGCTTCGCTATGACTCCGCTATGAGTCCGCTATTTAGCAGAGAAATAGCAGAGAAATAGCGGACATCGAGCAGAGGAACAGCGGAACTACAGCGGAGAATCGACGGAAGTTCAGGAGATAATTCTATCAATAAATCGAAATGTTAACGAACAATAATACGGATATGAATATATACTACAGATTAATAGCATTGATATCTCTTTGCATTGTTTATTCAGGTAACATTCATGCACAGTTTGATGATGGCGTTTACTATATATTAAACACCAGTACGGATATGTACTTGGGAAGTACTGGCTTCAACGGAGCGAGGGCAATACTTATCAAGCACGGACATCCTTTTGTGTTTACTGGAAGTGTCGTTCCTAACTCGGAAACAGAAACGATAGATGAATCAGATACGGAAACGGTGGATGAAACTACTGTTGCCAATGAGTCTGTGCATCAGATGCAGTACATCATAGACTCGCATTTCTTTAGTAGTGATGAGACTCATTATCTCGGCAAGAACATTTATCTTGACGAAGAACCTGTGTTCTGGCGATTTGTTGAGACAAAGGATGGAAACTATGCCATTACTTGCGATGACCGCAACTATCTTGCAAGTGACGGAACGTCAACATCAGTTTCGACTGTCACCAATATGAATAACAGAAGGGCACAGTGGAAGATAATAAAGGAGGAGGACCGCATTGATGCTTTCAATGGTGAAGATGATGCTACGTTCCTTATCCGCAATGCTAACTTTTTCCAGAACTATGGCCCTGCATACGGAGAGTCATACTGGACAATCAATAGCGCAAGTAATGTGGAGGCTGTGAATCTTTCCGGAGGAAGCAGTACAGAGCCATGTGGAGTGGCTTATCATACCACTTTTGATATAAGCCAGGATGTAGAAGGCATACCTTGTGGTACATACGCCTTGCAGGCACAGTGCTTCTACCGTCTTGACGGAACACGCACGTCATATATACCTGAGCTATATCTTGACGAAGAAGCTGAGACTTATCACCTTGGCACACAGAATGAATCAAGTGATAAGGATGCAAGCGGTTCGTTTGCCACGAACCTCTACGACGTCAAGGGACTCAAGACTACAACCTATAACGGAAAGATAGTCGTGGGAACTCGCCTTGAGAGGGTAGAGAAACTCAGAAGCTACTGGGATAACTTCGTGCTTACTTATGTTAAAGACCTTGACCTCGACGGCTACAAGAAAGCATACGCTGAGTCTGTAAAGGAAGCTGAACTTACCTTGGAAAAGCAGATGAATATTGAGAAGAGAGATAGTATTCTTGCTGTTCTCCAAAGTAAGGACACTGTCGTAATGACTATAGAATCTATCAAGCCTTTTGTCAATATACTTAATAAGGCAAGGGCTGAGGGTAATAGGTCTGCAAAGGACTATGAAAAGGTTCTTAAGGCCTACGAAGTATATACGAGTCTTGACGAACGAGGACAGGCAATGTTCAAGGAACTGGCTTCTGACATAATGGCTGACTACGAAAGTGGTATCATTACTGATGGCAGAAGTGAGATAAAGGAACTATACGCAATATATCTCACTTCGTTGAAGTCACAGATTACTCCTGGTACAGATATGACGGATGCTATTGTCAATCCAGAGGTGAATGGTTCAACAGGTTGGATCTGCGAACGACCTTATGGTGGAAATGGTCCTCTATTAAATAATGTGTCTTTTGAATACTGGGCTGGAAATAGTATCAAATTAGAGAATAGGTCATTCAACTATTACCAGACGGTCACAGGACTTCAGAACGGTAAATATACCGTGTCATGTATGGCTTACAACTCAAAGAGCTCAAGCGATACTGAATTCTATCCTTCATGCGGACTCTATGTAACCAATGGCAAGGACACCGTGAAAGTATGTATAGAGGAGGAAGACAACAAGTACAGTGAATATACCACACCAGAGATACAAGCTATTGAAGGACAACTCACTATTGGTGTGAGGAACTTCACGACCATGCCAGCACGCTGGTTTGTTGCAGACGACTTTCGTCTTACGCTTGTAAGTCCTGACCCAGCACTTGGAGTCGCTAATCTCGGAAATGATGAGCAGGACACTATCATTGGCATTTATTCCGTGGATGGCGTCAAGCGAAAGGAACCCGAAACCGGTTTTAATATAATCAAATACCGCAGCGGAAGAATTGTAAAGAAATTGAAATAATTGTATTGAGTACACTGAAATTTTGCATTTCAGTGTACTTATTGCTTTAAAAACATTCATTTTTATCTATTTCTTGTTAATTATCTTGGAAAATAGTATGCATTTAATTATTTTTGCAATGAAAAGAACTACAAAAAACAATCATTTTGATTTAATCTTTCTAACACATTATTTCAGATGCATTGCTCTTTTGTTACTCTTATAGGTTCTAACTTCCAAAATTGACCATGACACTCAAACCATGAGAATAAGCCTTGCAAGACCTTGGATTTGAAGAGCCAAAATGAAAATAGCATTAGTTTTTTACTAACTTTAATAATTAACAACTTTTAAAAACAAAATCAGAGAAATGAAAAAATCTACTCTTTTTCTCTCCTTGATTCTTTCTGTTTCAAGTGTTTTTTCTGCATTTGCACAGAATGAATACAAGATTGATCCTACAAAGGAGATCACAACAGCTCCTGATGCTCTTGATGGTGTTGTTGCAATTCCAACAGATGTAGATGGAACAAGTGTTTGGACGCTTAAGGGCGGAAACGACTGGGATTTAGGCACTCTTCCACTTGCACAGTGGGGTAGCAAGGCTCAGCACAATTTCGTGAAGTTCCAAAAGCCTACAGGCGATTACAGTGCTTGTGGTGTAGAAGGAAACATCTACACACTTATTTGCATCAATGAGAATGGTGAGAACTTCTCTCAATGGGGAAATCCAGGTGCAATCAACATGCAGCCAACTGGAACTATAATGTTCTCTCTTGGCTTTGGTGATAAAGGTAAATTTGGTCAGGATGGTGACTACCTTGGTCTTTGGAAGGTAGATTACGAGGAAGGCAAGGGTTATGTTCTTCAGAACGTAGGTCGTATCCTTCTTGGTACTGCTTCTTACGCATCTCCTATTTCTGCAAATCCTATTGAAGAAAAGACTTACGTAAAACTTTATAGTGAGTTGGCTGTTAATGAAGCAATCACAGACAGCAAGATTGATGCGGTATTAAACAAATTGAATGCAGTTCCTGCTAATGTAACTCTTAACCTTACAGAAGTAAATGCTGCAAAGGAGACAGTTTTGGCAAATCGTACTCAGGAAAATCTTGATGCTCTTGCTAATGCAGTTGACGCAGCTATCGCAAGTGCAAATCGTACAAGTCTCATTACAAATGCTGAAATTAATGGAGCTGACGGATGGACTACTGAAAGAGAATTTGGCGGTAACGGACCTCTCCTCAATGGTACTTCTTTTGAATACTGGGCAGGTAACGCTTCTGACCGTCAGGCAGCATCTTTCAACTACTTCCAAACAATCGAGATTCCTAACGGAAAGTATGTTGTAAGCGTAGAAATGTATAACAGCTCAAATGGTGAGGAAGGTGACGACCACGCACCAAACGGTAACGCTGGTCTTTACGCTACATCAGGTGAGGAAACAAGTTTCGTTGGTGTCACAACAGACGGAGCAAGCTTTGGTACTGTTTATAACACAGAAGTCGTTTCTGTAAAGGATGGTAAGTTGACTCTCGGTGTAAAGAGCATTGGTTATTTGTCTGCTCGTTGGTTTGCAGCTGACAACTTCAACCTTTGGTATGTTGGTGAGT
>R24__coassemble_379_pt1 | contig 31369 bp, 18 predicted proteins | sample R24__metabat2_low_PE_026 | metagenome-assembled genome bin R24
GACGGACGCGTTACCTTTGGTATTCGTGCACCACAGGCTAAGTACGTGTCAGCGGACATCTGTGGTACTAAGTACCCAATGGTCAACAATAAAGGATTCTGGACGGTTACCACACCACCTCTCCCTTGTGGTTTCCACTATTACTTCCTCAACATTGACGGTGTGAACGTCATCGATCCTGCGTCAGAGACCTACTATGGTTGCGGTAAGATGTGCGGCGGTATCGACGTTAACACTGTGATAGAAGACAACGACAACCTCAAGTCACTTCTCCATGGAGCAACGATGACTAAGGAGGAGATTGCTCTCTATTCTTACAATAAGAAGGTAAAGCACGGACAAGTACGCGAGTGCAAGTACTGGTCATCAGTCGAGAACAAGGAGCGCCGTTGCTTTGTCTATACGCCAGCAGGTTATGACGAGGGCAAGAATCAGTACCCAGTCCTCTACCTCCAGCACGGAATGGGCGAGGACGAGCGTGGTTGGAGTCAGCAGGGTAAGATGCAGTACATCCTTGACAATCTTATTGCAAAGGGAAAGGCTAAGCCAATGATTGTTGTCATGGACAACGGTAACTGCAGCTACTCATTCGGTGCTAAGCGTGGAGAGTCTATGGCCGACTTCGGTGCCAGCTTCCAAACTGTTCTTTTGAAGGACATCATACCATTCGTTGAGAAGTCTTTCCGTGTCAAGAAGGACCGCGACAACCGAGCTATGGCTGGACTTTCATGGGGCGGAAAGCAGACGCTTGAAATTACGACTGCCAACCTCGACAAGTTCTCTTACATCGGTACTTTCAGTGGCGCAATCTTCGGCATGGATGCTGCAAAGTATGCCAACGGTGTATTCACAGACAGCAAGACATTCAACGAGAAGGTACACTACTTCTTCATGGGCTGCGGCTCAGAGGAGAACTTCGGAACTGAGCGCACTGTCAACTCTATCAAGGAGCTTGGATGCAATGCCGTCTTCTATCAGTCACAGGGCACAGCTCACGAGTGGCTCACTTGGCGTCGTTGCTTCGCAGAGTTCGTTCCACACCTATTTAAATAGTATCTTTCCAGTAGTAAATAGTAGTAAAGGGGAGTAAAGAGTATGTGGTAAGACTATCGTCCTTTTACTACTATTTACTCCTTTTTACTCCTATTTACTACATGAAAAAATAATAAACTATTCTATGAAAAAGCTATTCACTTTGATTTCAATCCTCTGTGCCTTAGCCACTGCTATGCAGGCGCAGACCGATTCACGTCCTATTAAGAACGTGGCATTCAATCAGGACGGAACCGTTACGTTTCAGTACAAGAACGACAATGCACGCGAAGTACAGGTCGATGTGCAGTTTGCAGGGCGCACAAGCATGACTCGCAACTCCGATGGCATCTGGACTGCTACTGTCGGACCTGCTGCTCCTGACATGTATCCCTACTGCTTCGTAGTTGACGGTGTGAGCGTCATGGACCCTCTCTGTCCTCAATGGTTCCCTAACGAAGGCTTCAAGAACAGTATTCTTGACATACCCGGCAAGCAACCGCTTGCTCATGACATAAAGAACGTACCACACGGCGACATCCACCATGTCAACTACTATTCCAATAGTCTCGGAGCCTACAACAATGCTATTGTATATACACCGCCTACATACGACAAGTATAGGGATAAGCGCTACCCAGTGTTCTACCTCATCAGTGGTACGACTGACACAGAGGAGGTATATTACAAGGTGGGACGTATGAACTACATCCTCGACAACCTCCTTGCAGAGGGTAAGGCTAAGGAGATGATAATCGTCCTTCCGTATGGTAACCCAACGAAACTCAAGCCTGCAGTGCCACAGGCAGCGATGCCTCGCACACAGTTCGGCGGCGACGTATTCAGCAATGACCTCATCAACGACTTGATGCCGTATGTCGAATCACACTTCCGCACCATCAACGACCGTGACCACAGAGCCATCGGTGGATTCTCTCGTGGAGGCAATCAAGGTTTGTACAACGGTCTCTCCAACCTTGACAAGTTCTCATATCTCTGTTCATACAGCTCCTTCACCTCAACTGACATCCCAAACGTCTATGACAATGCAAAGGACACAAACCGTAAGCTTCACCTCTTCTGGTTGGGAGTGGGAACTGATGACTTCCTCTACGGCAATGCACGTGACTATATGGCTTTCCTTGATGCCAAGGGAATACGCTCCGTTAAGGAATATACCAACGACAAGTACGGTCACACGTGGATGAACGCCAAGTACTTCCTTGAGCACACACTCCAGCTCCTCTTCAACCCAAAGGCATCCAAGAAGGCAATGCGCAACGGCAAGCCAGCCCTTGAGAAGACAGGCAAGGAACAGCAGTTCACCCCTGGAGTCATGGCTCGACTCTTCCCTCGACAGATAGTATCGCCTGAGTATTCCGACGGCAAGGTAACCTTCCGTGTCAAGGCAGAGAACGCAGCTAACGTGCAACTGGAAGGTGAGTTCGTGTCCAAGCCAGTGGCAATGACACGCGATGCTGACGGAGTGTGGAGCGTCACACTGGAAGGCATCACTCCTGACACCTATCGCTACTGCTTCGTCATAGACGGAACGAAGGTCGCAGACCCTAACAGCTTGTGGCTCTCACCCGACAGAGGCTTCAAGTACAGTATTGCAGAGTTCCCCGACGCTCCGTACAACATACAGAACATGGATACTAAGATTATGCACGGTGATGTTAAGACAAATGGCGTTAATATTACTTCTATGTCCTATATTCCTGCACAGTTTGGTAAGGATGAGTATAACTATTGGTGCAATTTAATCGCAGGTAGCAATGACACCTATGAGAGTTGGATAAAGGTTGGACATGTAAATCTTATCGCAGACCGTCTTATCGCAGAAGGAAAGATATATCCAGTTGTATTCTATATGCTAACGAGTTCATATAAAGAGGGCGAAACACTACCAGCATTCTATTCTGGCAACTACAAGTCATGGGTGGAAGGACGTAAGGAAATAGAGAAGACGCTACTACGTTACTTTGGTAAAAATAACGTTACGCCAGAGGACAGGAAAGTAGCACAGAAGTTCCTTTTTAATACTTCACACAAGTAGGAACCCATTAGGAATGCCTCACGCAAGTAACGACATACCCAGCGTACTCACAGCTACGTACCGAGTGCGCCACAATTCATAGCATGGCACGCTCCGTGTTACGAGTAATGCATGTCTCGCATACATGGTGCGTGCCCCAATTATTAACTTCGACCAAAACTAACAACTAACAATGAAATCACATTTCACTTTACTCGCACTCTTGTGCCTCGCTATCTCTGCAAGTGCACAGGAAGTCATGACCTTGCCATATCAGCACAAGGAAACGAAGTCAATCAAAAAGTATGACATCAAGGAGGTAAGTAAGATACCTTACCACTATGATGTGGAGAACACGGGCGCAAAGTACTCCGCACCAGTCCTCCCATCAGTTGACGAGCTGCCTGTCGTCAAGTCACTTCCAGACCCACTTGAGTGGTCAAACGGCAAGGGACGAGTAACTAAGTTCAGCGACTGGGCACGTCGCCGCTCGGAGATAGCCCACGAGATACAGCACTACGAGATAGGTGAGAAGCCAGCCGTCAGCAAGGAGCAGGTCAAGGCACGCATGAGTGGTGACACGCTCATCGTTGACGTGACGGTAGGCGACAGCACCATTACACTCTCAAGCGTCATCACGTACCCTCTCACGGGCAAGGCACCTTATCCGTTGCTCATCGGTTCAAGTCGAGTTTCACTCCCTGGTGAACTGTTCCTCGACCGCCCGATAGCTTTCATGAACTTCAACGAGCGTCAGGTCAACGGCTACTCACAGTTCCGCGGTAACACCGACCGCACTACCTATCCATTCGTTCATCTGTACCCTCACCTCATCGACAACGGTGCATACAGCGAGTGGGCGTGGGGCTTCAGTCGTCTCATAGACGGTCTTCAGCAGCTCGGTCCTAAGGTGACGAAGATAGACACGGACCGTATCGCGGTCAACGGCTGTTCATACGCTGGCAAGATGGCTCTCTTCTGCGGAGCCTTCGACGAGAGAGTATCACTCGTCATCGCTCAGGAACCGGGAGGTGGCGGTGCAGCGGCTTGGCGCGTGTCTCGCACCATGGAGGGAGTTGAGGACCTTGACCACACCGACTACCATTGGTTCAAAGAATCACTCAAGGAGCATTTCCACGAGGACAACGTGTATAAGCTCCCTTATGACCACCACGAACTGGTAGCTATGATATGTCCCCGTGCCGTACTCCTCCTTGGTAACCCCGACTACAAGTGGTTGGCTGACGAGTCAATGCGCCAGAGCTACGAGGCTGCGCGCACGGTATGGGACTCCTTCGGCATCGGCGACCGCATCGACTGTAGCATAGTGGGTGGCCATCCACATTGCCAGTTGCCCGAGTCACAGTACGACATCGTGCGCAAGTACATTGACAAGTTCCTGATAAAATAAAAGCCCCCTCCCCTCCATCCCAGCAGGGGGGAGGGTGACTAACGAATAGCGAATAATGTCTTTTCGTTACTTTGATGCGCCAGAGGCGCCAGTTAGAAAAACAAGTGGAAAACAAAAGAAAACCTTAGTTTTTAGTTCAACACAGAGAGCACAGAGGACTCAGAGATTTTTAACTCTCCTTCCTCTGTGCTCTCTGTGTTTTCTGTGTTCACCTTCCTATTATTGTTTTCTTTTGTTTTCCTATGTTTTCTTTTGTTTTTCTAACTGGCGCCTTGGGCGCACCAAAGTAGCGAGCAAAATCCGCGAACAACATTGCATTAGTCACCCTCCCCATAGAGGGGGAGGCAGGGGAAAGGGTCTGCTCTTCGATTGTTCACCATTCGTTATTTCCGTTTCAAGTGCGGATATTCCCGTCTCAGGTACTTACACCTTTTATATTATATGCGGAGTGCGTACCTTTGCGTCAGTAATACGGGAATAGTAATATATATTGAATCATGATTAGGAAGACAATTAACAAGAGAATGGGCATGGTACTGATGATGGCTTTATGCCTCATCGGTACTGGTTGCAAGGCTTCTGCTGATGAGTCAATCGGCGATGCACTGTTTGCCGAGGACAAGGTGTGCGACATCCGCATCGACATGTCGGAGGAGGCATGGAAGGAGATAGTGGGGAAGCCATCGGACAAGGAGTACCACGTGTGCTCGGTAACCATTGACGGCGTGCGTCTCGATAGCGTGGGAATACGCACGAAGGGTGCGAGCAGCTTGGACGACGTGAAGGTGATGAAGTCCGACAGGTATAGTTTCACGCTGAAGCTGAACAAGTACAGGAAGGGGCAGAAGTATAGCGGAATGACGAAGCTGCTCCTAAATAACAATATATGGGACGCTACGCAGATGAAGGATGCGATTGTCTATGACATGTGCCGCTACATCTCACTTCCTGCGCCGCGTACCAACTATGCGAGAGTAACACTGAACGGTAGTTACTTCGGCTGCTACCTCTTGGTTGAGCCTGTGGACAAGAACTTCTGCAAGCGCAACTACAAGGGTGCTAAGTGCAGCATCTACAAGCCGTACCACAACCTTGCATATACAGGTGAGGACATGGGCAACTACAAGGACATAGCCGACCTTGCCAAGGTGAACGGCGGTGACGCTTCGATGCGGAGAGTCGTTGCTGCTCTCAGGTCGGTGCATGAGTTGAAGGATATTGACAGCCACATCGACGTGGAGGCTGTGATGAAGTACATGGCTGTGCAGAGCATGGCTGTGAACTACGACTGCATGACCGGAGGGAACGTACAGAACTTCTACCTCCGTGAGTCGAAGGGCAAGCTCAGCCTAATACCTTGGGACTACAACCTTGCGTGGGGAGGCTACCCTGAGGAGGACGGCGAGGAGCATGACAACCATACTGACGCTGAGCCTGCCGATTGGGAGGCGGAGACATCGTTCGACATGAACATCGATGATGATGCCTACGGCAGGGAAGCTGCGAGCAGAATAGTGAACCTGCCCATCGACGTGCCTTTCTTCGGCGACCCGTCAAGGAGGGAGTTCTTCATGAACCTACTGGCTGTCAATGAGTACAAGGCTATGTACTACCATTATCTCGACTTGCTGTGCAACCAATATATAATAGGTGGCGGACTTGAGCATAGTATGTCAGCCATCAAGGACAAGGTAGGCTCGTACATCGGTACTGAGCGCAATGCCTTTTACGACAACGCTCGCTTCCACTCGGCTTCCAACACGCTGCACATGCTGTTGGTAATGCGTGCCAAGTCGGTCATCGGGCAGATGGACGGCTCGATACCTGCTACGTGGGAGGGACAGAAGGAACACCCGGACAGACTCATTGATAGCGATTCGATTCATCTCACCGATATGGGTGGGTTGATGGTGAAGTAATGGTTTACGCTATTGGGGATGAATGACATAGTGATTATGAAGTGTGTGGGTGGGTTAGGCTCTTTCTGCTAACCCACCTTTTCATTTTTCGTTGTTTCAAAATAAGTTCGTATATTTGCTACCGATATGAAAACAAGGCGAATCATACATAGGGTGCTACTGGTGATGGGGCTGTCAGTCATCGGACTGCTGTTCTACTACACAATGTGGATTATCACCGACGAGGAGTTGCGCAGCGACATAGTGAACGGCTTCCCATGGGGCTCGTGGGGAATGCTCGTCGATTACATAGCGTGCTGCCTCTTCACCACCGTCGTCACTCTCTACTACTGGCACTCGCAGGAGCGTGCTGAGTGGGAGCGTGACTGTTTCCGCATGCAGGCGTTAGAGAATCAGTTGTCGCCTCACTTCGTGTTCAACAACTTCAGCATACTTGCAGACCTCATCGAGACAGAGCCGAAGAGAGCCTCAGAGTTCCTTATGAACTTGTCGCGTGTATACCGATACACACTGTCGCATCTCAATAGCCCACTCGTCAGTATTCAGGAGGAACTTGAGTTCATCGACCGTTACCTATCACTCCTCCGTCAGCGTTTCGGCAACGGCATTCAGGTACTGATATTCCCTGAGGTGTTCAGTGCCAAGGGAAGCCTGCCTCCTGCTACTATCCAGATGCTCATAGAGAACGCCATCAAGCACAATGTCCATACTCAGTCGCACCCACTCATAATACGGGTGACGTGTCACGATGGGCACATAAGTGTATGCAACAACAAGTGTCCGATGCCCGACGTTGAATCGACCAACGTGGGACATCACAATATTGTGGAGCGTTACCGGCTGCTGACATCGAAGTCCGTCACCGTTGATGACCGACCTGACGAATACTGCGTAACCATTCCACTCATAACTGATTAGCACATGAAGATACTGATAATAGAAGACGAGCAGAGCAGTGCCGACCGCCTGAGCCGAATGCTGCGAGGCGAGCACGAGATAGCAGCCGTCATGGCGAGCAACGGCGACGTGAACGATTACTTCGCCGCAGGCAACGGAAGCGACATCGACCTGATTCTGTCCGACATCCAACTTGGCGACGGACTCAGCTTCGAGTCGCTCCGCAACGTACCTGGCAGCATACCCGTCATCTTCACCACAGCATACGACAAGTACGCCATACAGGCGTTCCGCTTCAACAGCATCGACTATCTCCTCAAGCCCATCGATGCTGACGAGCTTCACGCCGCACTGCAACGAGTGAAGCCACAGACCCACTGCACCACCGACGACATAGCCCAGCTCCTTCAGTCAGTGCGCAGCAGCAGCGTGCACTACCGTGAACGATTCCTCATCCCATGCCGTGCCGACGAGTACATGGTCATCCCAGTTGGTGACGTGAGCCACATCAGCATACGCGACGGCGTGGTGCGACTATGCACCATGTCGGGCAAGCACTACACACTCTCCATGTCATTAGATGAGGTGGAGAGTCAGCTCGACCCTCAACGCTTCATGCGAGTCAATCGTCAGTACATCATCAGTGCACTGGCAGTCAGCAAGCTCTCCCACTACTTCCTTGGCAAGATGCGCGTTCACATGACAGCCGCTCCCAACGAGGAGATAGTAGTGAGCAAGGACAAGGTGGCTGCAGTCAAGCGTTGGCTCGACTCGTAAAGGATAGCCCCCTCCCCTCCATCCCCATAGATGGGGATGGCAGGGGATGGGGTCTTTGGATGGCAGTGGTAGGGGGGCATTTGATTGGTTATTTAGTATTCGTTTGCATAAACGCATAACTATTGTTATATTTGGTCGCTATTTTGTGGCGCTTTAACGAATAGTAGCAAACCGAAGCGGTTTGCTACTGTGAACCGCTTCGGTTTGCTACTATGAACCGCATCGGTTCATAGTATGGGGTAAAAGCGGTATTATACTGGGGAATGCCTCGAAGGTTTATTTTCGCCATATTGTCTTTTTGTTTTGATTTTGGTCATTTGATTGTTTCAAGTGTTTTCAACGGATAATAGAAATACTGCTTCGTAAAATAATAAGTGGTTAACTTCTATATAACTACTCACATAGTGATGTGTAAGCGTAAGTTGTTAAACGTGAAATACTCATTAAATGTTTCAAAAAGCATAGTGGTATGTATCAAAAGGGTGTTGAATGTTTTGACGGTTTGCTATAAATTGTTATATTTGCATCCGAAATACTTTAACTGACACAGCAGGCGCAAGTTGGCTTGCTCTAAAACATATAGTGATGAAAAAAATTAAATCAATCTTGGCAATAGCCCTTGCCACATCAATGCCACTCTCAGCACAGAAGCAGATGTCTGCTCCACAGGGAGGTAAGGCAATCAGTGACGAACTCATCGGTATCTTCTTCGAGGATATCAGCTTTGCAGCCGACGGAGGACTCAATGCAGACTTAGTGCAGAACGGCTCGTTCGAGTATAACCCAACCGTTCGTGACGGATGGGGACCTGGCACAAGCTGGCGCTTTGAACGCCCCGGACACTCAGCTGGATACATAGCAGCCAAGTCACTGTCTCCTATCCACTCAAACAATCCAACATACATGCGCATCTTCGCTGAGCGCATCGGTCATTACTATGATTATGACGGTTGGACTGGAGTTGGAATTAGAAACGACGGATATAACGGAATGAACATCAAGGCAGGTGCAAAGTACGACTTCTCCGTATTCATGCGTAACGTGTCAGGCAAGGGAAAGCCTGTCCGCATCGTACTTGTGGGCGACAAGCGTGCAGTACTTGCTGAGGCTACGATAAACGTTTACGACACAGAGTGGCAGAAGTACTCTGCCGTTCTCACAGCCAATGCAGACTGCAAGAACGCCAACCTTCAGATTCTCATGCTCGAAAAGGGAGAACTCGACGTCGATATGGTATCACTCATGCCAGAAGACACCTACAAGGGACATGGCATCCGTAAGGACCTTGCAGAGGCTCTCGAAGGTCTCAACCCTAAGTTCATGCGTTTCCCTGGAGGATGCGTGGTACACGGAGGCGGTGATGGTTTCTGGAACACATACCGCTGGAAGACTACTGTAGGACCAAAGGAGACACGCAAGGCACTCAAGAACACTTGGGGGTACAACCAGTCTATGTCAGTAGGTTACTTTGAGTACTTCCAGCTATGCGAAGACATGGGCATGCAACCCTTGCCAATCCTTCCTTGTGGAGTAAGCTGCCAGGGAGTTAACGGCGGTTGGGGCATGAAGAACCAAGCGCAGGAGGTAGTGCCTATGGACGAGATGGACGAGTGGGTACAGGATGCTCTCGACCTCATCGAGTGGGCTAACGGCGACGTGACTACCAAGTGGGGAAAGGTTCGTGCCGATGCTGGACATCCAAAGCCATTCAATTTGAAGTACCTTGGCATTGGTAATGAAGAGAAGATAACTCCAGAGTTCGCTGAGCGCTTCAAATATATGTACAACAAGGTGATGGAGAAGTATCCTGACATTGTGATTGTCGGTACCGCAGGTCCTGGCTCTCACAAGGGTAACCCGGACTACGATAACTCATGGAAGCTTGCAGAGGAAATAGGACTCCCAATCATTGATGAGCACTACTATGACCCACGTCAGCAGTTCATCGACTCTCGTCAGTACGATAGCTACCCTCGCAATCGTAAGACAAAGGTATATCTCGGAGAGTATTCAGTGCAGGACCGCAGTCACGGAATGATGAACCAGTGGGGCGATGCACTTGCAGAGGCTATCTACCTGATGCACGTTGAGCGCAACGCTGATGTAGTGACTATGACTTCATACGCACCACTCTTTGCTTACAAGCACAACACCAACTGGAATCCAGATTTGATTTACTTTGACAATGAACGTCCTTTCTACACATGTAGCTACTACGTGCAGCAGATGTTCGGACAGTCTTCTGGTAACTACTTCTATGGCGACTGCGTCAAGTTTGCTAATGGCGAGAACGAGTTTGATAACCATCTCCTTGGTCAGTCCGTTATTCTCAACACAAAGACTCGTGAACTCTTTGTCAAGGTAGCCAACAATACTGCCGACAAGAAGACTGCTACTGTCAACCTCTCACGTTTCTCAATCAAGCCTAACGCTGTGAAGACTACTCTCTCTGGCAAGCTTGACGATGAGAACAACTACGACAAGCAGCCTGTCGTTCCAGTGAAGGAGAATATCAAGGTTAAGAAGAACATGACTATCGAGCTTGAGCCTTACTCAGTGCAGATGATCAGCATGAAGCTCTAAGATGACAGCCACACCCGACCTCCCAAAGGAGAGGATAATTGGTTATATTGTAGATTGAGATACAATTGACAATGTGAAAGGGGGACTATTGTTACATATTATGATAAAAAGGAAACATTCTGTGTAATGTTTCCTTTTTTTTATGCCTAATTTTGTACTGGTTTTATGGATGCTTTGCTATTTGAGAACGTACCGACCCCGTATTGCCTCATTGTCTTGCAGCCAATATCCATGCAATCAATTGGAAAGTAACAACTAATATTAATACCATATATCAAAATGAAAAAAATATCAATACTTTTTGCATTCTGTATGTTGTTCATCGCATCATACGCCTACAAGCAGGTAAAAGTGGACATCACGGTCAACGGAAAAATCCGCAACATGGTCGTGTTCACACCTACTACCGTTACCGAGAACCTACCACTCATGATTGTCACACACGGCATGAATCAGGACCCGGAGTATCAGTATGGTTCTGACAAGCTCTACGCACTTATCGACACCGAAAAGTTCATCGTTGCATATCTCCGTAGCAACGGCAGCACATGGGACACAGGAGGAACGGGTGATACAGACTTCGTGCTCCAGACTATTGATGAGATGTACAACAGGTACAAGATTAACAAGGCACGTGTCTATTGGTCAGGTTTCTCCATGGGAAGTATGCTCATTTACCATAGCCTCACACAGAGTACAGCCAAGGTGATGGACAAGATAGCAGCCTTTGCTCCTACAAGCGGTATTCAGTTCTCTGAGTCACCATGGAACAACATAAAGAATTCAAAGAAACCGATACATCTTCTCCATTGTCACGCATACGGGGATGATGTCTTTGGATATGAGAAATATGGCATCCATGCTTATGTAGAGAATGTAGCTAAAGCTAACGGAAACGTTACCTGCAAGGTAACTAATGGTTACAGGACTCCAGCAGGTAAGACTGGTAAAAAGGAAGTATGGACAACAACGGAAAATGACGGAGAGGTTGTCCTTTTCTCTTACGATAATGGCGGTCACTGGCCTACAGAGCAGAATGCCAAGGAGATATGGAACTTCTGTAAGAGATTTTCCAAACTTACTCCATACGAGGAATTTGTGCAGACTTACAACAGGGCAAAGGCTCTGCTCAAGGAGTGGGAAAACATTCCTGAGATTAACTCCAAAAATGTCTATAAGTCTCTTACAGACATGATCAACGGCTATGACGTAGAATCCATGAAGACAGTATCGGTCAAAGACCTCAACTACCAGACGTCATACCTTGCCCGCTATATCACAGCATTCAACAAGCAAGTGGACAACCTTGCCAATACCGTCAACAGCGGTTCAATGACTCAGCCTACCGAGTTCGACCCGAACTTCCATATCTACCTCTGCTTCGGTCAGTCCAACATGGAAGGCAATGCTGCTATCGAGGCAATCGACCGTGTGGGCGTAGATTCCCGATTCCGTATGATGGCAGGAGTTAATATGCCGTCCTCTTCACGCACGAAGGGTAACTGGTACGTGGCTTATCCTCCGCTGTGCCGTAACAATACAGGACTTACTCCAGCAGATTACTTCGGACGTGAGATGGTGGCTAATCTTCCAGAGGAAATAAAGGTGGGAGTCATTAATGTGGCAGTTGGCGGTGCTGGTATCGACCTCTTTGACGAGGACAAGTGCGCTGACTACATCAGCAGGGAGGCGGACTGGTTCAAGGCATACTGCAAGGAATACAACAACAATCCGTTCCGAGAACTTGTGAACCTTGCAAAGAAGGCACAGAAAGTAGGAGTGATAAAAGGTATCCTATTGCATCAAGGATGTACCAATAACGGTCAGCGCGACTGGCCAGTACGTGTGAAGCGAGTGTATATCCGCCTACTAAATGAGTTAGGTCTCAATGAGGAGGAGTGCCCATTGCTCATAGGCGAGCTATTGCGTCAGAATGTTGGAGGCATCTGCTATGGACATAACTCTGTAATTGGCTGGACACACAATGTCATTCCTAACTCCTATGTCATCTCATCTCAGAACTGCCCTGCAGCATCGGACGGTCTCCACTTCACGGCTGAAGGCTACCGTATGATTGGCAAACGCTATGCACAGCAGATGCTCAGCCTTCTTGGTACTAAGAAGACTATTGATTTCGACTCTGATGCTGACCCGTTCCCACGTACAAAGGAAGACTTCAACCCTTCACTCTACGTGCCTGGCACAGTAGCAAAGTCAACAAATTTCATGTCCTTCAAGTCTGATGAGGCTAACTTCGGAGGCTGGCGCTACTCAAAGGGAATTGACTTAAGTGACAGTAAGTACCTTGTCCTTGGATTCTACCGTGCGCCTGCAGCAAAGAAGAGTCACCTGCGTATCTATGATACAGATGACTACCTCAATCCTTATGCCGATGTCTTGTTGTCAAGCGAATCCGAAGTAATCGACTTAACTACTCTCAAGCGTACAGACGGCAAGGCTCTCGACCTGTCGCATATATATATGGTGGGATTCTATTTAACTGAGAAGTCTTCACTCTATGTCACTAATGCATACCTTAGCAATGACGGTGTCACCCCAACTGCCATTCTCAGCGTGGAAGATGATACCGACACTAAGGACAATGGTGTTTACTATGACATGATGGGACGAAAAACAGTAAATCCTCACAATGGTCTCTATATTTTAAACGGTAAGAAGGTAATTGTAAAATAAATTGTTTATCTTTGCACTTGCAATTTTAAATAATTGGGGAGCGATGCGATGTGCTGTAGCAAACCGACCAAACTCTCCGTAACAATCCTTTTATGAATATCTCTATTACTAACACAGTTTTAACCACATTTGCAAAAACGCTGAAAACCCTCGCTTTCATTGCCTGTGCGCTGCCAATCGTATGTGCAGAAGCACAGAATGTAATACCATTGACATCGAAGCAGGGATTACGAAATAGTCAGGTACGCGATATCTATCAAGACTCACGTAACAACGTGTGGATTGGCACACAAGATGGACTCTATAGGTACGACGGAGCGAAACTTCGTGGATACTATCATGACAAGCATGATGACAAGTCACTTGGTTTCAACTACGTTGTCTGCTTGATGGAGTATGACCATGATCGTGTACTTGTTGGAACAAAGAGAGGTCTGTACGAGTATGATTACCGTACAGACTCTTTCCGTTTCCTTCCATTCCTGTCAGAGAACAAGGATACTCTGCACTTGCATGTCTTCTCGCTTTGCAAGATGAAGGAGAAGGAGGTTGCTGCTTCGGTCGGCATCTTCGGAGGGTACAGCATCGTAGAGGAGGACGGTAGGCTGTGCTGCAAGCAGAGTACAGAATACATCACGTCGAATGTGTCGTGCACCCAGTTACTTAGCAACTCCAAGGGCGACCTGTTTGCTGTGAACGATATGCACGAACTCCTTGTGAGAAAGAATGGCGCTAAGTCGTACACCCGTGTGAGCAGGACCTATGACATCGTTGCTATGTGCCTTGGAGATGATGACAATGTGTATGTCGGAACGCTTCACAACGGACTACTCCGTTGTGACCTTCAGAATATGCAACTCGTCAAGGTGTCACCTGAGAACGAGAACTTTGTCACATCCTCAGTCGTCAATGTCGAAAACGGACTAATAGGTGTGTGTACAGATGGTCAGGGTCTGAAGCTATATAATGTCCATACGGGCAGGTTTACTCAGAGTAATGTACGTACTCCTGCGTTTGATTTTACTCAGTCTAACGTAAAGGATGTGCTTTTCGATAACAAGTCAAACCTATGGATCGGTATCTTCTGGAAGGGGGTGTTTGTGATGCCTTTCAGTCGTACACCGTTCTCTTACGTTGGCCGTAACTCTTCATCAGCCAATGTTATAGGTACAAATTGTGTGACTGCCGTAGCTGATAAGGGACATGAAGGTCTTTGGGTGGCAACCGACAACTGCGGTCTCTACCAGATAAGTATGGACGGAAGCACGGGTAGTCATGTAGAGGGACTTCCGACGACTATCTCGGCTATCTGTCAGGACAATGACGGTAACATGTATATCGGCTCCGCTATTGGAGACTGTATGCAGTTCAACACCCGAACGGGAAAGGTAGTGAACTTGTCAAAGACCCTCAAGAATGCAGATAACCTGTCCAACTCATATGCCGTGGATATAGATTTTAATGGTAACATCTGGTTCGGTAACATGGGTAACGGTGTGAGTGTTTACAATCCACGACTCAATCATGTTGAAACTTTCACCGCCACGGCTAACACTGGCGTACCTAAGAAGAGCCGTGTGTTTGTCAATGCGTACGTCAAGAGCCTCAAGGTCAACGGCACTACTCTCTGCGTGGGTACTGCGGACGGCTTGGAGATATTTTCCATCGGTAAGGGATACAACCTGAAGGCTGTAGCTCGTTGTGGTGTCGGCCTGCAGATAAACGCAATACGTGTCGATGCCAGCGGTGTCGTGTGGGCTGCTACGACCGAGGGACTTCTCAAGTGGAAGCCTGGTGACAATGACAAATGCAAGATATACACCATGGACGATGGACTCCCAAGTGATTTCGTGGCAAGTCTTGAAATACCTGAGAGCGGACATACGATATGGCTGTCAACTCATCACGGCATTTGTTGCTTTGACCCAGTGAAGGGCAGGGCAATACACAACTATTTTGAAGTCGATGGTCTGCAGGATGAAGAGTTCGCTGACAATGCGTCAATGCTGAAGGACGGAGTAATATACTTTGGTGGTATCAACGGACTGACTTATTTTCGTCCAGACGAGGTTGTTTCATCAACCGGAACAAGTGCTAATGCAGGTGACATCGACATACAGATAGTAGATTTCTATGTGTTCGGTAAAAGTATCAGTGGCGGTCAGAAGTCAGGTTCATACACGGCTTATGAAGGCTACATAGCTGATGCAAGCCGTGTTGACTTGTGCCACACGGACAATACCTTCAGTATCGACCTTGCAGTCATGAACATATCTGGTCACGGTATCCGCTACGAGTATTCCATAGACGGAGGCGACTGGGTTAGCCTTGGCGTTGACCAGCACACGGTATCTTTCATCAACATGGCTCCTGGTACCTACGTAGTCAAGGTTCGTGCACTGCACAGTGACGTTGCGCTATCGGAGAAGGAACTGACCATCTGTGTCCATCCTGCATGGTACGCTACTGACACCGCTAAGATTATCTATTGTCTCCTGTTTATGGTCATAGCGTATCTCATATCTCTTCAGGTAAAGGAACGTCTTCGTGCTCGTAAGGTTCTTGAGCATCACAGACAGAAGGAACAACTCAACGAGGCACGTATCCAGTTCTTCATGAATATTAGTCACGAGATACGAACTCCTATGACGCTCATACTCTCTCCACTCGAGAAACTTATGAACATTGATAAGGACGAGGTGCACCAGCGCAACTACAAACTGATGTTCCAGAATGCACAGCGCATACTTCGTCTCATAAACCAGTTGATGGATGTTCGTAAGATTGAGAAGGGTGAGTTTACTATAGAATATACTAAGGTTGAGGCTGTGTCTTTCCTTCAGGGACTCTTCGAGGTGTTCGAGATAAGCGCACGTTCGCGTAACATCAATTATGAGTTCCGACATGACATGGAGAAACTTGACGTCTATGTCGATGCTCAGAGCCTTGATAAGATAGTTATGAACTTGCTCAGCAATGCCTTCAAGTTCACAGCCGATGGAGGAAAGATTTCACTCGTACTCTCGTCTCCCGATGCACAGTCATTCACTGTGGAGGTGATAGACGACGGTGTCGGTATTCCTGACGAGGAGAAGACCAAGGTGTTCCGTCGCTTCTATTCTTCGCATCATCAGAATGGTTACATAGGCACAGGCATCGGACTCAACCTTACGTACCTGCTTGTCGGACTGCACAACGGTACTATCGAGGTGCGTGACAACCCTGCCGGACATGGTACTGATATGTTCGTACAGTTGCCTGTTGGTGAGGAGCAGAAGATGACTGCTACAACGGATAGTCTTGCAACTGTCGTGGATGTAGAACAAGAACCAACTGTCAAGCCGGGTGAACCTGAGATAGCACCTACTATTGTGCAACCAACTGCCACAAAACGTAGTGGAAAGAAGTACAACGTGGTGGTTGTCGATGATGAGATTGAAATACGCCAGTATATCCGCACAGAGTTTGAGGCAGAGTACAACATCACTGAGTGTGGCAACGGTAAGGAGGCTTGGGACTATGTGCTCAAGAACCCAGAGTCCGTTGACCTCGTAATATCAGATATCTCCATGCCTATGATGGATGGCGACGAGTTGTGCAAACGCGTCAAGGCAAATTACAATACGTGCCAGATTCCTGTGGTACTGCTTACTGCAAAGGCTACTGATGCCGACCGCATTGCAGGAGCAGTGAGCGGTGCTGATGCCTATGTGACTAAACCGTTCAACCTTGAACTTCTCCGTGCAACGGTTAGTAACTTGCTCATGTCGCGTGTCGCACTTAAAGGTAGGTACGGTTCAGACATGGTGAAGGAGAGCACCATAGAGAAGATTGAGGTTGTTTCGCCAGACCAACAGTTCTTGGAGAAAGTAAACAAGTTAATCAGCAAGCACATTGACGACCCTGATATGTCAGTGGAGTCCATTGCTGACACAATAGGCTTCAGCCGAGTACACTTCTACCGTAAGATAAAGGAACTCACAGGTCAGACTCCGCTCAATTACGTAAAGACAATTCGTCTCCAGCAAGCGGCGCGTCTCCTTGTCGAGAACAAGATGGACGTGACAGGTGTCAGTGTAGCAACAGGATTCCGCACATTGTCAACCTTCTCAACCAGCTTCAAGGAACTTTATGGCATGACACCATCAGAGTACGTGAAGGAGCATAGGCAATAAACGCATCAGCCCCTCTACTTGCCCCTTCTCCATCTATGGGGAGGGTGACTAATGAGCAACAATCTTTTCAACACAGAGAGCGGAGGACACTGAGATTTAATAACAGAGGATAAAATTATTCCTCCGTTGTTGTATCTCTGTGTCCTCTGCTCTCTGTGTTTAGCTCCCTTCCTTTTGGAAGGACATGAGTTGGATAGATTTACAGCTTAACTGTGATTGGCTTGCCTTGGTACTTCACTTCTTTTGTGTCGCCAGTGCTGAGGCGAACAAGGAAGGTACGGGTTGATTGCATTCCTGTATATGAGCCACTGCGGCGACCGATAGTGAGGGTGCGTTTGGCTTCGTCCCATGAGAGTGGAATCTCGCTGTACTGACCAGATTCGTAGTGGTAGTTGTCACCCTCGTCCTCGTATAGCAGGAATGAGGCATCCTTGCCAGGATATACAGTAAACGTGAAGTCCTTGTCGAGCTGTGCGGCAGAGTACTCAGTGCAAGGAGCGGTAGGAACGATGCTGCCTGCACGTACATAGAGAGGCAGCTCACCGATGGTGAAGTGGCTCTCGATGGTCTGTCCACCTGTATAACGCTTGCCTGTCCAGTAGTCAATCCATTCGGCACCCTTTGGAAGGTATATGCGCTTGGAAGTGACAGACGGTTCCGTCACAGGACTGACGAGGAAGGCAGGTCCGTACATGTACTCGTCCTTGATGTCAAGTACCTTTGCGTCGTCGGCAAAGTCGAAGGCGAGCATACGTGCCATGGTGTAGGAGTGGTGTGTAGTCCATCCTGCCATGCTGTATGAGTACGGAATGAGGGCATATCGCAACTTTATCATGCGTAGTATCGCATCGTAGAACGGAGTGCCAGGCTCTCCGAAACGCCATATCTCTCGTGGTGTATCTGAGCCGTGGCTACGTAGCATAGGAAGGAACGTTCCCCATTGAAACATACGAGTGTAGTACTCACGATAGGCAGGGTCGCTTACTCCTTGTGGGAACTCTCCCTTATAGAACCACTGACCGCTCTTCTTTGTGAAGAAAGAGCCTACATCCACAGTCCAGTATGGGCATCCTGTAGCCATGAAGTTGAGTCCGGCAGGGATTTGCTGCTTGAATGAAGCCCACGATGCATGAGTGTCGCCGTTCCATGTTATCGTTGCGTACCGCTGTTGTCCAGCATAGCTGGAACGAGTGAGGTTGAGTACTCGCTTGCTACTGAGCTGTGGGTCGGCGACCTGTCGCTGGTTCTCGTAAATGCCCATAGCATGATAGAGCGAGTAGAGACTGCTTCGCTCCGCGCCGAGAGCGTCAGAGAGGACGTCCTTGTTACGGTTCCATCGCTCCTCGTGATTGTCCCAGCCGTACTGTCCGAGACCCCACGTCCAATCGCCGTCCAATGGTTCGGAGCAATCACACCACCATGCGTCGAAGCCCTTGGAGAAGAACTCACGCATAGCGTAGCTCCAATAGTAGCGACGCGCCTCGCTACTGAACGCATCATAGACGTCGTGCTCAAGCATGAAGCCGCGTGACTTGAAGTCGTCAGCCTGCGGACAGTACTGAGGGTTAGGCCAGATACTTACCATGAGCTTCGCATTCATACTGTGTACTGAATCAGCCATCGCCTGTGGGTCAGGGTAGTGCTTAGGGTCCATCTTCATGTATCCCCAACCCTGAGGCCAGTAGTTCCAATCCTGTACAATCATGTCAATCGGTACATGACGGCGACGGTACTCAGCGAGCGTGCCGAGCAGGTCTGCCTGACTCACGTATCGTTCCTTTGACTGTATGTAGCCGAACATATAGCGAGGCATCATTGGACACTGTCCCGTGAGGTGGCGGTAGCCTGCCACTACCTTGTCAAGTGTCTCTCCCTTGATGAAGTAGTAGTCGAGCACTTTGGCTGCTTCCATCTCCACGTAATCGTCCTGCATCTTCATAGCGCATCCTGCATCGAAGAGCAAACCGTAACCACGAGTGGAGTTCAGTACCGGAATCATTGCCTTGAGATTGTGCTGTGTGAGGTACATAGTCTTGCCACGAAGGTTCATGTAGTCTTCCATGTGGGAGCCGAGTCCGTAGAGAGCCTCATCGTCGTGCCACTGGAAGTGAACACGGTACTTAGTGCTCGCACCGATTGTGTCGCGGCGGAGCACATCCTTGACTGTCACCTTACCATTGGCTGTCTCCACCATGTGCGCCGACTTGTCGTCGTATATCACACGCTCCTGTACCACAGGTTCAGATTCATGCGGACGTTCACTGCGCTCTGACAGGAGCGTAACGCCAGACTTGCGGTCGATGAACGAGAGTGCGCCAGTGCTTTCAGCTATCTTCACGATAAGACTCTTACTCTTGAGTGTCTTACCAAGTGGTGTAGAACGCTTCAAGTCAGTATTGGTAATGCGTATAGGTTCCTCATTGACTACGCACACGCCAGTATTGTTGCTAAACTCCTTTCTGTAGTCATCTTTGAAGTACCTGACGCGTACGATGTCGTCCGTCACGAAGTTAACAACAACCCAACCATCCTGTGACCTGAACTTGTGTGATTGTGCTGTCATGGTTTGTGCCACCAAGCACAGCAATGATATGAATAGATATTTCTTCATGTTTTATTTCTGTATTATTGTGCGCAACGTGCGCCAATTGGAAAAACAAAAGAAAACATAGGAAAACAAAAGAAAACACTCGTTTTGAATCCCTATGTTTTCGTATTGTAAACAGTCCTTGATGAGTATTGAGCAGCTGAAACAACACAGCATCTATTACTCATTACTCACTACTCATTACTCACTACTCATTACTCATTACAGTATTAGTCACCCTCCCCCTTGTGGTGAGGGAGGGGAGGGGGCCGTTTCTTTACTTCAACAAGCTATTGCTCTCAACTGTCCATCCCTTGCGCTTGCCAAGACCGTTCTTTTTGCCGACGAACATCTTGGCGGCTTCCTTGTCACCTTTGAGCTGCCAGTCGAGCCAGGCAACAGCAGGAAAGCTGAACTCTCCACCGTGAGCATCGCCATAAGTACCGCCGTGACCCACAGGATAGTTGGCTACCACTGCAGGTACGTGCTTGATGCGCTTGAAGTCGTCCATACCATTGCCGTAGGCTATGTCGGTATCACCACCAAGCATGTAGAACACAGGACAGTGTATCTCTTCAAGTTTGCTCTTGGCTGGCATTGGCATACCAGGCATTGGATTGCCAGTGTTGTCAAAGAGTCCGCTGTTGCAAATCATTAAAGCGGTGATGCGTGGGTCAGCGCAGTTGTAGAGAGTCTGGAGTCCGCCACATGACATACCTGATGCGCAGATGGCCTTTGTGTTGACCTTCTCATAGAGAGGACTGTTTTTGTCTGCATTCTGTGCTATTGCCCAGTCCATTGACTCAATCTGCTGCTGTGTGGTTGACATAGCACCACGATATGGCTTTCCGTCCTTTGGCATATAGCCGGTTGCTATGACGAGGTAGCCGTGTGAAGCTATCTCGTTGAGGAACTTATAGTGCTCCCAAGGAGAGTTTGTGCACGCACCGTTACCCCATACGAGTACTGGGAGCGGGTTCTTCTTTCCGAATGGAGTCAGGTCCTGAGGAACGAAGACCGTGTGAGCCTCAAACCCATCGTACTCCTGCATCACCGCTTTGTATTTGCCTGTTCCTCCGTCCTCAACAGTTACGGTGCAAGTTGCTTCGCCTTTCTTCAATAGTGACATCTCCCACCAGTCGAAGTTGAAAAGGTTCTTTTTCTGCAGTTGCGTGCCCTTGAACACGAAGTAGAGGTCGTGCTTGCCGCTAACTGGTTCGAGAGCCGTTGAGAACTCACGGTACTTGAACTGTGTATTGGTGATTGAAAGCTTGCCCAACATACGACCGTCCACGTTGTCAATATGAATCTCAATTGCGCCTCCTTCAAGGAGCGTTGAGCATGAAGCTGTGAACTTAATCCTCTCCTTGCTGTTACCAAAGTCAACGCCACGGAGCATGATATGCTCTCCGTCGTCGATATTAGTCACAAATAGAGTCGGATTCCAAGGACCAGAAGGGTTCTCGCGAGTCGTGCGGAGACCGTAGCCCCAAGCCATTGTCTCGGCTTCGACGCGACGGAAAGGATTGAAGGAGCCAACCTGTTCCAACCTACAGTGGAGGAAGTAAGGCAGTTCCTGAATGGTTCCGTCCTCGTTGTATGTCATTTCGGCAGCCGACACACTGCGCTGCTCGGCGTGCGCTGATGTCTCAAGTCGGTAAACATCGTAGTTCAGACCGAAACAATATGACTTACCCTTGAAGTCAATAATACCAGGGTGGTTGCCTCGTGTCTGTGGAGTGTGGTTCATTATGTGTCCCTTGTACTCCCATGGACCGGTAGCCTTGTCACTCATTGCATATCCGATACCCTCGGGACAGCAAGTTGAAGCAAAAGCCATGTAGTACTTCTTCTGTCCCTTGGCATTAACTCTGCCCCAGAACCAAGGTCCCTCCTGGTAGTCCTTGATCTTAGGATGCTTGACGATTTCTCCGGAGTATGAAATCATGTCCTCGTTCAGCTTGACCATGTACAGCGTAGGATTACCCCAGTACATATAAGCCTGTCCATCATCGTCTATCCACACAGTTGGATCGATGTCGTCCCAGTGTTCCTTCTGCCATACGAGTGGTTTGCCAAGCGGATCGCGGAACGGTCCGAAAGGAGAGTCAGCCACAAGTACGCCGATACCGCTTCCATGTATCGGACAGTACATGTACCACTTGCCGTTGCGTTCGATGACCTGTTCAGCCCACGCTCCATTGTTACCTTTGTACCACTTGAAGTCCCGCAGCGAAGCGACCGCTCCGTGGTCTTCCCAGTTCACCATGTCAGTAGATGTGTATAGCAGCCAGTCCTTCATCATGAATCCGCTCGCACCTTCCTCGTCATGTGTTGTATATAGGTAAACGGTGTCACCGTGTACGTAAGGTGCAGGATCCGCCGTGTACTTTGTCTGAATGATTGGCAGGTTCAGTTTCTGTGCATTGGCTATTGAGAACATGCTCATAGCCAGTGCCAAGTTGAGTAATTGTTTCATATTAAGTGTTGATTAGTTGTTATTGTCACTTAGTTTTGTTTATAACTTTATTTTCTTTCCACCTTTTATGTATATACCGTTGCATGGTGTACTGACCTTGCGACCAGTAAGGTCATAGAATGCATCGTCCTTCTCGCAGTCAGTCATCTCCACTTCGCGTACCGCAGTCTCTTCCTCTGTATTGAATTTCCACCAGTCGAAGTTGAAGAGAGTGCTTATGCCCTCAGTAGGAGTGCCGGCAAACGTGAAAAATACATCCTTCACTCCAGTAATTTTCCTTGTGAACTCTATGATCTTCTCGTTCCATACATCTTCACCTCCAGTAGAGGAGAATGTGATACGGCCAATCGGAGTGGCAGACTTAGATCCGATGCGAACGGCAAGTGCTACAGACTTGTTCATTCCTGTAGCAACACGAACTGTCATGCTCTTAGCTCCTTCCTCGCCGAAATCTACGTTGCGAACCTTGATGTAGTCTTCCTTGTGTATGTCCGTAACATACACTCCAGTCGATTCGTTACCGACAACCGAGATACCTTCCGCCTTGTTGATAGTCTCCGCTTGTTGACGAATGTAAGGGTTGAGAGTACAGAGAGGTGCAACACCAGTGGTTGTCGCCTTGACCGGCTTGATAGTACCATCCTCATTGAAATACAGTTCCTCCACAGCCATGCTGCGGTTGAAACCTCCTCCACCAGGAGCCCAAGCCGTATGGTAGAAGAAGTAGTCCTTGCCCTTGTAGTTTACTATTCCGCTGTGGTTTGTGAACGAGCCTGTATTGTTGTCCTGAGCCATAACCACTCCCTTGTACACCCAAGGACCTTTAGGCGACTTACTCATGGAGTAGGCGATATGCTCTGGCACACCACCTGCTGCGTATATTAGGTAGTAGTTATCTCCGCGCTTGTCGAGCCATGGACCTTCCTCATAGCAATCGACTCCGTCGATATAGTCATTGCCGTTGGTGTCCTTTTTCTTTACACCTCCGAAAGCCTCCTTAGTCAACTCTACTGCTACTCGGCGTGTAGCCGATACCATACTTGAACTTAGAGTGGCGTAAGATAGACCGTTGTTTCCCCAATAAAGGTAAGCCGTTCCATCATCGTCAATGAAGACAGTTGGGTCGATATCGCCACCAGCACCAGTTTCAAACATATAGCTGTTCTTGGCATCAGTGAAAGGACCGGATGGCTTGTCACTCTTTCCTACGGATATGTAGTGTCTCCAGTCACCTTGCTTCTTAAGGCAAGCATACCAATAGTACTTGTTCTTCGCTTCGCTCTTTACACACTGACTTGCCCAGCAAGAGCCTTCCTCTGCCCACTTGTATGCTGTACGAGGCATAGCGTTTCCATGGTCAGTCCAGTTGACCATGTCAACTGTCGAATAAACACGGTAACGCTCCATATAATAGAAGTTGTGTACTCCGTTTACGTTCATGTCCTCGTCACAATAGACGTACAGACTGTCGTTGCCAGGGAAGACCACAGGTGCTGGGTCTGCTGTGTAACAGTGCGTGACGATTGGGTTCTGTGCTATGGTGGATAGTGACATGAACGACAATGCAAATGTCAGAATAGTATTTTTCATCTTGTCTTTAGTATAGTAATCCTATTCTTTCTACTATTATTTATATTCATTTAGCAATTTACAGAATGCGTTGATATCATCGTTCAAGATGACTATGATGAAACCACCGCGAGGCTTGCAGGTAATCATGGAAGGAACACTGTTCTCGTACTCACAAAGACTAAGTTTCCATGGACTTTCCTTGCTATTGCCGTCCTCATAGATGTAGAAGTTGCTCTTCTTACCCTTGATGTCTGCAATACCAGAAGTGATTGCCTTCTCACTGTCTGTTCCGTTTATACCAGCTATGTACCAACGGTTTCCCTTACGGCGAGCCATAACGACATACTCTCCAGGATATCCGTCGATGAAGCGTGTCTCATCCCATGCCGTAGGTAGCATAGCAAGGTATGCCCTTACAGAGTTAGGTTGCGAGAGGAAACTCTCGGGGCGGTCAGCAAGGTGCTGTACACCAGACTCAAAGAGTGCTGTGAGTGCAAGTTCATGAGCGTGAGTAGTGATATGTGGATGCTGTGAATCTGTGAACGCACAAGGTGTGTAGTCCATAGAGCCGACAACGTTACGAGTGAAAGGAAGGGTTGCGTTGTGGCGTGCAGCCTTAGTAGTAAACGTTGGAACATTGTTATACCACTCCGCACCATACACAGCCTCTGTACTTACGAGATTTGGATATGTACGCTGCCATCCACGAGGTAGCGTAGCACCATGGAAGTTTACTGTAAGGTGATACTTCGCTGCACTTTCGAGCAACTCAATCATATATTGCATGTTCTTCTGGTTGTCACCTGAGAAGAAGTCAATCTTGACACCCTTGACACCAATCTTCTCGCACCAAGCGAACTCCTTCTCCCTATCCTCTGGCTTATTGAGTCGGAACTTAGGAGTTGGTGCACCTTCAATCCATCCTACAGATGAGTTGTACCAGATAATAGGATCAACCTTGTGCTCAACAGCATATCGAATGGCATCCTCGATAGTCTTGCCGTCCTTCATCTCGTCCCACTCGGCATCAATGAGAACGTAAGGAAGATGCAGTACCTCTGCCATATCTACGTACTTCTTAATGATATTGAAATCATTTGAGCCGTGGTTGTATGCCCAATAGACCCATGACGCAACTCCCGGTTTCACCCAAGAAGCATCGCCAATACGGTTTGCAGGTGCGACATCAGTCACGAGAGTGGACTCAACAACAGTCTTCTTGCTACCTATGATACTAACGTGCCAAGGTGACTGCTTGCACTCAACCTCGTTCTTATCAGGTACAACACGGAACACTCCCTTACTATCTGCCGAATAGAGACATGACGAACTGTTGTACTTCTCGATAGCTGACTCCGAAATGAGCACAAACACATCATCGTTGTACTCGAAAAGTGAAGGATAAGCCCAACGCTTATCAGCACCCTCCTCTGCGTTCAGGTCATAGAAGAACTCGTAAGGTTCTGTCCACTTCTGCAACCAGCTATTCTTAGCCGAACTCATGTCGACTGTCACGTCCTTGATGTCTCCACCTACTGTTTGCCACACTACACCGTCATTATATGCTCTAACGACGAGTGTCTTGCCGTCAGTCATCTTGTACTCCGCCTCATTACATCCGTTCTCGCAATGAAGACGTTTTCCTACTCTCATATCATATACGTCATTCAAGGCACGCTTTTTGAATGCCTTATTTCCCTTGACGTTAATGTTTACCTTATACAATTGCTGGCCTGCGTAGTTCACCACCAGACCTTCATTATTCTTTGCCTCCACGTTAATCTTACCATTAGGAGACTTCTGAGCATATACATTAGCTGCGCCCAGCAACAGCATCGAAAAGATTAAATACTTGTTCATAGATTTAGTTTCTATCATCATCCACTTAGGAATCCGATACAGTTTATATGTTAATAATAATGTAGTATCAATATTAAGGTGTACTGTCATATTTTGCACGTCACACAAAACCTTTGCTTTGACTTTGTGCCTCACACGAGGTTTAAATGTGACTTAACGAACAAACAACGTACAACAGCAACCGTCCCAATATTATCTTAGTCACCCTCGTCATTTTGATGTATGGATGTAGAGAAGGTCTTGGGGAACCTTTCCTTAAATGCTAAAAAAAGACTTGCAGTCATCACTGAGAGCAAGCCTTTTTTTGTGGATGGAGCTTTACGCTCCAATCGACATTATCCTAAAAGATCTTTTTCCAACTTAACCTATCAATAAATCTCATTAACTTAAATCGACTAACGATTCAGTCACCATTATACTAACTTAATTTATCTCTATACTAACAAAAAAATTATTCTAAAATAACCTAATAAATAAAATCCACTAACTGCCAAAATACAATCGAAATCACATCGCTCGTGTTTGACGTTGCAAAGATATGGAGTATATGAAAATATAGTTTTCTAATAGGTTTCAAAAACTTTCAAATTTGTTATATTGATATGATTTTTGAAACAATGTAACAAATCACGAAAAAATATTTACATTTGCTAAAATACTAATATATATAATGGTTTACCTTTGCACTAACTAAACATTCAACCATATTTTAACAATTTATGAAAAAAGTTTTACTTTCGCTATTTTTAGCGCAATTCGCATTTACTTTTACCTTTGCCCAAAAGGCTCCAGGTATTCATGTTGATGGCAACAACCTCAAGGATGATGCCGGAAACATCGTTGTGCTCCATGGCTACATGGACACTCCAAGCCCATATTTCAACAGTTACAGATGGGGTAATATTGGTGAGCAAAATGACAAGCAGAAGTGTATAAACTACTTCAAGAGTCTCTTCTTTGCAACTACACTCCCAGAGAAGGGAACATACTGTAACCTTTTCCGTCTCCACCTCGACCCATGCTGGACAAACGATAACAGCGTCAATGCTGCAGGATTCACCACTAAGGATGGAAAGACATTCGACCCACACGGCAATGAGGTAGGTGGAGAGGCAGATATCCGTCACTTCAGCGAAAAGAAGTTAAAGAGTACCCTCAAAGGCGTGTATGTTCCTATTGCACAGGCTGCGATGAATTATGGTATGCATGTAATTATGCGTCCACCAGGTGTTTGTCCTGGTGATATATATGTAGGTGACTATTATCAGGAGTACCTCAAAAAGGTATGGAGCATCGTTGCACAGAATGCTGACGTACAGAATAACTACAAGCACATCAGTATTGAACTTGCAAACGAGCCTGTACGTATTCATGCAGTTAATGGACAGCAAACAGATCAAGCACTCCGCGACTTCTTCCAGCCAATTATCGATACTATACGTGCCAGTGGCTTCAAGGGAATCATTTGGGTCCCTGGTACAGGATGGCAGTCAAGCTATGCTGCTTACGCTAAATATCCAGTAAAGGATCCACTCCACAACCTCGGCTTTGCCGTTCACGATTATGTGGGATGGTACGGTACGGATGACACTAATTACAATTCGACAAATGCCATCAACAACTTCGGCAATCAGGTGCCTGTTGTACGCACAAACCCAATCGTAATCACAGAGGTTGACTGGAGTCCAAAGAAGCCTGGTACTGGACATTATGATGAACATGGAAAATGGGTTGAGGCCAACTATGGTACTTGGGCTACTGGTAGCACGTCAAAGTGGGGTAAGGCTTACAAGGCAACACTTGACCACTATCAGAACATCTCAATGACACTTTCTGGTACTGACTGCTACCTCGACTGGGCATCATACAGCACAACAAGAACATACCGCAAGACAGATGGTACACCTGACCTCGACCGCATCGTTATTAAGCCTGCGTTCCCTGGTATTGAAGAGGCTTGTGGCGAAGCTTGCTGGAAGTGGTACAAGGACTATGCACAGGTAAACTATCCATCAGAGGAGCGTTACCAGCCATATCAGGAGGTACCACAGAATCCATTGGCTCTGCAGGCAGATTGGATTAACACTCACCTTCTCTACGAGAATGCATTCACAAAGGCAACAAGTTATAGCTCTATTGAGATTAAAACAGCTAAGGGTTGTGTCGGATGGAGATACGAAGAGCCACTCGATGTTTCAGAGTACAAGTATCTTTGTGTCAATATGAAACGTCCACCTTCAAAGGATAAGAAAGTATTCCTCCGCATTTATGACACTCATGACTTCTGGGGTGACTATGCTGAAGTAGAGCTTAGCTTGACTGAGGAGAAAAATAAGATAGAACTTGCTTCTCTCAAGACAACGGCAGGCAACAGTCTTGACCTTAAGAATATCCGTCTTGTTTACTTCACGGCAAACGTTGCATCAACAAAAATTTACATTGTTGATACATTCTTCAGTAATGATGGGGAGACTGACGTAACTGCAATTGCCTCTGCAGAGGCAGACGCACCACAGGACAACAACAAGTACGACATCGTTGGTCGTCTTATCAAGGGTACACCAAAAGGCTTCTACATTCAGAACGGAAAGAAGTTCTTTAATAAGTAAGTAAATCTACAATACAAAAGAAGAGGTTGTGTCAAAAATAACAGACAGACACGACCTCTTTTAGTTTTTATGCAACAAAGCCCTGATATTCCCCAGCCAGAGCTCATTTACTGTCGTTTGTACGTTGTTCTTTCGTCATGACTTCGTTGTCGCTCCGCTTCTCAACTATTATAGTAGAGTCATAGCGAAGTCACTTTGGAGTCACTACGGACTCATAGCGAAGTCATGACGTACCTACTCCAATGTTTTTTAAGAACCCGCCTTCTGACGAAGGCTAAATTACCAACTTTTCTCACCGAAGGTAATCTTAACAATCTTTGAACCAACTATTCTCACTGACCGCAGGGAAGTAATCTTTAATTCATAAATATATTTTGTGAAAGGAGGTAATCTTTAATCCTGCTTTTCTCACTGACAGAAAGGAAGTCAACAATATTATAGTGCGTAAGTTTTTAAGTTCTTGCGGATGTTTGATTACGTTTATCCTTTGAACTCTTGGATAACAAATATGTTTTTTCGCTCCTTTGTTTCCACTTAAAAGTCGTATCTTTGCCATGAAATCAAAATCTTTCTGAGATTATAGACCAGCTAAAGACTTAACCAATGGTGCTATCACAAGTGCATTCAGCATGATGTTCAATGGACTGATGCATCAGGGAGGAAATGATGATGTCGAGATACGCAATTTACGTGACCCAGAGACTTGGGAAATGTACAGAGATGATGCTCCAGAGTTATTCCTTGGTAGAGGATATACAGGACATGAACATCTTCAGGCTTTCGGTTTGATTAACATGAATGCACGTCTGTATAATCCATTGATGTGTCGTTTCATTAGCCCTGATCCGTATGTTCAAGCACCAGAGGATGCACAAAATTTCAACAGATTTTCATATTGCTTGAATAATCCTTTGAAGTATTCGGACAAAAGTGGTAAATTTGCAGTTACAGCTGCTATCATAGCTGGTGCAGTTATTGGTGCTTATTCTGGAGGTGTAATCGCAAATAAAAGTTTTAATCCTACGAAATGGGATTTTTCGTCAAGTAAAACATGGGGCTATATGCTAGGAGGTGCTGTATCTGGTGCTATTAGTGGTGGTGTTGGAGCGGCAATATCGAATACAGGTATTGTATGTGCAAATACTCTTGGAATTATGGCAGGATCGACTATTAATTCTGTAGGAGCATACTGCTACACTGGTGGTCAACCCCAATTACTATGAGTTTTGGTGCATTTTCTTATGATTTTACAAATGGTGAATTCGGCTGGTTGGGAAAGAAAGGCAATTCTACTTTAGAAAATATTGGGTATGGATTAGGTGCTTTGGCAAATTTGCATGACATTAACAATTTGTTTGATGCAACATCTGCTAATTTGTATACCCAAACTGAATACGAAGGACGATTTGACGCAATATCACATGCTGCTATTGTGTCTGAAGATGGTAACATTTTGATGTCATTTGGACCTGCTGCTGATGGTAAACTTGATGGGATGCTTGGATTTGCACTAGATGTTCGCAAGAGTACACCTTTATATAATCCACATATTGGAGAAGGTATCGTCAGTGGAAAATTGACATTAAATGCAAAATTATTTGGATGTCTACGGAATTTTACTATGAAATGTAATATTCCGTATCAGGGAATAACTTCAAATTGTGTTAATTGGTCTTCTATAGGTTTATGGCTCAATGGTATTCCAAATATCGGTATTCATCCATTTTTGTTGCATGGCAGTATTGCTATTTACAATTCTGGTTTATATAATGTTTTAGCTACTACGCAGTTTGGAAAATATAAATAATTAACAGGATAACGTAGGATCTCGTCATCCTACGTTATCTAAAAAAATGAATATAATGAATGTTTTGAAATTATTTTTTATAAGTACAATGTTGTGTTCTTGTTCTTCCAAAGAATATTACAATGGTGTAAACCCTTCTTGTGCTCAAAAAGAAACATTGTTTAAGATCCAAGGAAAATTGGCTTCGAAAGAGAGTGTGTGTGTTCTAAGGTATGAAAATAATAAATATAAGACTTTGTTTTATCGTATTTCAGTGGACGAAAAAAGAAATCTTTTTTCTTGTCAATTGATTCGTAGCTATGAACTTGATACATGCTCTACTTCAGATTTTCGAGTTGGTGATGGGTGGCTCATATCTTCGAGTGCAAAGGAAAAATATGAACAGTCAGATGTTCGTTTATGGGATAATGTGTGTTCGAATTTTTGGGAATTGTCAAATGACGAAAAAATAGAGGTCTTGGATAGATGGTGTTTAGAAAGTCCTATTCATTTTTAATGATGAGTTATTTTATTATAAGCAAGATAAATATGACAAAAAAAATATTTTGTTTATTTGTTTCTTTATGTTTGTTGTCATGTGAAAGTGTAATTGGTTTTAGAGGAATTGTTACTGACGCAGACAACGTGCCATTGGAGAATGTTGTTATATATAAATGTTTTGACGGATGCAAAACGGATTCTGTTCATTATCCTATGGGGTATAAAACTGATTCGTCTGGTAGATTTGAAATTATAACAATGACAAGTTTTTTTGTAAGAAAGAAAACGATGTATGATTTCGTTTTTGAAAAGGAAGGTTTTGTTCCTGACACAGTACAATTGAAGCCTAATGCATTCGAATCTCATTTATATAAAATCCAATTAAAAAAGGATTGATATGGAGATTGTTAATTTACACTCTCTGCTTTTATAAATCTTAAGAGTTAAGA
>R24__coassemble_416_pt1 | contig 29064 bp, 20 predicted proteins | sample R24__metabat2_low_PE_026 | metagenome-assembled genome bin R24
CAATTGTAGCATGTCACTATTTTAGCTTTAATAAGAGTTTTTCCCGCTTTTTTTGTTTGGCAGTTGAAAAAATAATTATATATTTGCAAAAAACAAGAGATATTCATTATTGGTTACGGCAATTCATGGTTAAGAGTATTAAATTACGGTAAAATCAGAATCCTGCCAAACAAAAAGAGGCATGGCTATGAAAAAAGCAGGATGTATTATAAGTCTGTTATTGTTATCAGCAAAAGCGTTTTCAGGCGTTCCGGACACAGTAAATATAGAGAATCCAAACGTACATTCATACATTACGGAGAATGTATATGAGAATACAAAACAGGCAACGGTAATCAAAAATTATCTGAATGGTTTGGATGAGAAACGTCTTGACCAGCCAAATCTTGTGCGTGTAACACTACCAAGTCCTGCATCTTCCAAAGGAAAATTCTACTACTCCACTTCTAAAGACTTTTCCAACGCCGTTGTTGTTGACATAAAGAAAGGTGATACAGAGTGCATCATCATGAATCCTGTTCCACAGACAACTGTATATAGTAAAGCTGTCATTGGTAGCAAGAAGGTTGTGTCGGGTAAGACATTCATTGATGGTCAAGTCAGGATGATTTATTTGCCAAGTGTACTGAATGTACGCGATATGGGTGGATGGGAAGCGCAATCTGGTAAGAGGATAAAATACGGACTATTATTCAGAGGCGGAGAACTGGATTTTCAGGAAAAACACACTGCCACACCTGAAGATATTGCTGAAATGAGAAGAATAGGTATATTGGCTGACCTTGACCTTCGCGACTATGATGAAAGTTACCAGACATCATCAGCCTTAGGTAGCGACATACCTTATATCTTCAATGGCCATACCATTTTTGACTATAAGGCAATGAAGGAAGATGCAGCAAAATGGAAATCAGACTTTGAGTTTATTGTAGATAATCTCCGCAATGGAAGGGGCGTTTATTTACATTGCATCATGGGTGCAGACAGAACAGGTCTTATATGTTTTATGATAGGCGGATTGCTTGGAATGCCGATTGACCAACTCCTAAAGGACTACGAATTGACGAGCATGACAGCCTCAAACTATTATCGTGATTTATCAAGGCTCAACCTTCACCTGCAATACATAAATCAAAAGCAAGGAAGTACTCTCATTGATCGTTTCTACAATTACTTCCGCTATGATTTGCAAGTCAAGGATAAATATATTCGTGACTTCAGAAAGATTATGCTCGATGGTTACGAGGCATACGTTGCTACTACGGACATCGACGACGTCGAAGCTGATGACGAAGTTATTGGTGATGATGTAATATATGACCTTTCCGGACGTGCTATAGAGAAGCCATCCACTGGTTTCTACATCCAGAATGGTAAAAAATACATAGCAAAGTAATCCTATTTCATAACTAATATGCTAAAAAAAATAAGACGAACCCTGGCAATAGTGTTCTTCACATTAATAACACTATTGTTTCTCGATTTCACGGGTATGTTCCATACATATCTCGGATGGATGGCAAAGATTCAGTTCCTACCTGCGGTATTGGCTCTCAATGTGGTCGTGGTCGTTGCCCTCGTGGCACTCACTCTCATCTTCGGCAGAATATACTGCTCCATCATCTGTCCGCTCGGAGTCATGCAGGATGTGATTGCCAAGGTATTTTGCCACAGAAAGAATCCATACACGTATTCTCCTGCTAAGAACATACTGCGCTACACGGTGTTGGCTCTCTTCATCGTTGCCATGGTTGCAGGCATTGGCTCTATAGCGGCTCTCGTGGCTCCTTACAGCAGCTATGGACGTATTGCACAGAATCTGTTGCAACCTATATATATAGGTGCAAACAATCTGCTTGCCATGGCAGCAGAACACTATGAGAGTTATGCCTTCTATGAGCGTGACATCTGGATTCGTTCCATGCCTACGTTCATCATCTCCATCGTGAGCCTTGTTGCCATCGCCATCCTTGCGTGGAGAAACGGACGCACATACTGCAACACAATATGTCCTGTTGGTACTATCCTTGGACAACTTGCACGCTTCTCATTGTTCAAGGTGAAGATTGACGCAGACAAGTGTAAGAACTGCCGTAAGTGCGAGCGCAACTGCAAGGCTTCGTGCATCGACATCAAGAACCATACGGTGGATTACAGCCGTTGCGTGACTTGTGGCAACTGTCTTTCCGAGTGTAAGTTTGATTCCATACACTATAGCATTGCCCCCGGATTGACGAAAGCTAAGTCAGCTTCAGCAGATGCAAAGAACATAGAGGGACGACGTGAGTTTCTCGTAGGTACAGGTCTTGCACTTGCTACAGCAACCCTTGCACAGGAGAAGAAGAAGGTGGACGGTGGTCTTGCCGTCATCGAGGATAAGGTACCACCTAAGAGACTCACTCCAATAACACCTCCTGGCTCGATTTCTGCCAAGAACATGGCGCAGCATTGTACAGCTTGTCAGTTGTGCGTGAGCGAATGTCCTAATGATGTACTTCGTCCAAGCACAGACCTTAAGACATTGATGCAACCAGTCATGAGCTACGAGCGTGGATACTGCCGTCCGGAGTGCAACCGCTGTTCGAGCGTGTGTCCTGCAGGTGCAATCAAACCAATAAGCATTGAGGTCAAGTCGTCCACACAGATTGGTCATGCGGTATGGGTACGCAAAAACTGTATTGCCGTGACTGGCGAAGTCGAATGTGGCAACTGTGAGCGCCATTGTCCTACTGGAGCCATCCAGATGGTTTACCTTGACGACAACGAGGACAACCCACTTGTTCCTGCTGTCAACGAGGAGCGTTGTATTGGCTGTGGTGCCTGCGAGAATCTGTGTCCTGCACGTCCTTTCTCTGCAATATACGTAGAAGGACATGAGGTGCACAGGGAGAATTAGCCCGTAAGGACTAATTCTCAATTGATAATTGATAATTTATAATTGATAATTAACAGCCTCGCGTAGGACAATTTTGCTCATTTGGGACAAGGGCATTCTACATTCTTCATTCTACATTCTTCATTCTTCATTTAAATGTAATGAACAGACGAAATTTCTTCAAGATACTCGGTGGAGCAACAGTAGCTTCATCTGCCGTGCTTACCGCTTGCAAAGGTAAGAACGCACAACAGACGACGGCAGACATGCAAGAGCCGCCTACTGACAAGATGACCATGCGCAAGAATCCGGGAAATGGGGATAATGTTTCCATCCTCGGCTACGGCATGATGCGTCTGCCAGTCCTGCCAAAAAAGGTGGACACTGATCCTGATGTCATCGACCAAGAGATGGTCAACAAACAGATTGACTATGCCTTGGAGCATGGTGTGAACTACTACGACACAAGCCCTGCCTACTGTCAGGGTAAGTCGGAGGCTGCTACAGGTATCGCCCTCAGTCGTCACCCACGTAATAAATATTTCGTGGCAACTAAGTTAAGTAACTTTGCACCTGAGACGTGGTCAAGGGAAGCGTCACAGGAAATGTTCCGCGAGTCGCTCAAGAACCTCAAGGTAGATTACATCGACTATCTCCTACTTCATGCCATCGGTGGTACAAGTCGTAACCTCGATGGCGAGAACCTTGATTCGGAGGAGACCTTCAATGCCCGTTACATGGATAACGGCATCCTCGACTGGCTCGTGGAGCAGAAGAAGGCTGGTAAGATTCGTAACCTCGGCTTCTCATATCATGGTGATGTGGAGATATTCGATATGCTCCTCCAGTGGCACGACGAAGGTCGTTACCATTGGGACTTTGTACAGATAGAGCTTAACTACCTCGACTGGGATTATGCCAACGAGATAAACTCATTCAATACGGACGCCTCATACCTCTATGCAGAGTTGGAGAAGCGTGGTATTCCTGCTGTCATCATGGAACCACTACTTGGAGGACGACTTGCCAAAGTGCCAGACCCTGTAGTTGCCAAGATGAAGTCAATGCGCCCGGAGGATAGCGTGGCATCATGGGCTTTCCGCTTCGCAGGAACACCAAAAGGCGTGCTTTGTGTACTCTCTGGAATGACATACATGGAACACTTGCGTGACAACATACGTACATACGCACCACTCCAACCTGTCACGAAGGAAGAGAATGATTTCCTTATGACGGTGGCAAAGGACATCTATGACCTCAAGACCATTCCTTGCAACGAGTGCAACTACTGTATGCCTTGTCCATACGGAATAAATATACCTGCCATCTTTGCACATTATAACAAGATGATACAAGAAGGTAATATGCCTCATGACAAGGGAAGTGCGGAGTATCGTCGTCAGCGCAGGAACTACCTCATAGGTTATGACCGTTCCGTACCTAAACTCCGTCAGGCAAACCATTGCATTGGATGTGGCGAATGTATGAGCCATTGTCCTCAACGCATCAATATCCCAAGTGAGATGCAGCGCCTCGACCAGTTCGTTGAGTCGCTGAAGAGAGACGTGGAGGATTAAGTTGTGAGCAAAAAACATGGAATAATGGGAAATGAAAAATGAAGAATAAAGAATAAAGAATGAAGAATGATTCAACGTAGTTAATGAGTTATTCCCTTACCTTCCCCTTAGGTGCGCCTTAGGTGTCTCTTCATTTTGTAAGGGAAATGAAGAGACACCTAAGTAGAACGTAAGGTGAACCAAAGAGGAACTTATCACTTTCTGAAAAAAATGAGAATTGACGTTTCCACCACAAATAATAGATTATATAATGATTTGAGGCGAAAAAAAATAAAAAAAAAGCCAGAATGTTTCCTGTTTAAAGTCATTTTGCCTACATTTGCACCACCATCGAAAGAATCGATAAAATATAAAAAACTAACTTATTGACCAAAAATAGTTAAAACATTTCCTATGAGAAAAATTTACACATTTATTGCGTCTATCGCAATGGCTATGGTGTCTGTCGTTGCTCATGCCGACGGATACGAGTTTTCATTACCTGCAGACAACACCATCCTTTGTGGTGAGCAGTATCACATGCGACTTTACAAAACTTGGGACTTTATTGCTCTCACAAACAACGGCAAGCCAATCACTCCAGAGACATTCACAACAGGTGCTGAGGATGCTACTATGCAGACTTGTGACGGCTACAAGCCTGTTATCGTGACAAATGAAGGTATGGAAGGCTGGTACATGGGTATCGGAAATATTGAGTTCAATAAAAGTAAGGGTGGACTCTACAACAACAAGAATGGTATCCGTTATGTCATCCTCACTGGTCTCAAGAAGGGTCAGATTGTCTGCATACAGAATGGCGCGGCTGCAGAGAAGCTTGCTGAGCGCATCTATTCGGCAGACGGAACAACATACGAGGATGTGAAGATCCATGACTATGCTGTGAATGCTTGTCGTATTCAGATGGAAAGTCCTGATGGTAAGATGCCTGCATGGACCATTTCATACCTCTCTAACCACGATAAGGAAGATGTGGTAATGGAAATCACAGATTCTATCCACTCAGCACAAGAGGCTCTTCCTTTGCCAGAAGGTGAGGGCTCTACCGAAGGCAATGAAGGAACAGATCAGGAACCAAAGCCTAATCCTAATGTAGATGCTTTCCGCTACTTCCGCGTTGTTGTAGATGGCCCTCTCTACATTGCCATGGGTAAGACTGCTTCCATTCAAGGACTCCAGATCTGGATTGATGCTAACGCAGAAGAGAGCGTTTCAACTCCATCATATAGACTAAAAGGTGTAAGGGGCGATATGCGTGACATCGAACTCACTTGTGGCGAGTCAACATTTGAAGAAAAGTGCCACGTCCTTTACGGTTTTCCAGAGGAAGAGGGATACACAGAGCCAGAGGAAGAATATGATGGCGAAGGTCTCAGCGTATCACACGACGAGGACTACAACGAGGATGGCAAGGTAACAGTCGAGGCTGTTACGGTATCGGCTACTGGTGCTAAGTCTGAACCTGTACGCTTCGAGATTGAGATAGGCGAGATTGTTCTCAACGCTCCAGTCCTTACACTCATTGGATTCAACGAGGAATATCGTACGTATAAGATTGAGTGGACAAACAACACTCTCGAAGGTGTTGAGACTAAGTTTGTCATTTCTGGTGATGATGACAACCTCTTCATTGAGGATGCAACTGTCGGTTATGAATTCTCCGTCAAGAAAAATGCAAAAGTAACGGCTACAGCTGTCGGTTATACAGAGAATGCAACAACAATCGAGGTTGACTACCCAGGCGTAACAATTGTACGTAAGAATGCTACAGCAGAAGATCACGATGTTGACTTCACTAAGCCATTAGACGAGACGAAGGCTAAGCTTAAGGGCGAATTTGTCGAGTCTTGCTACATCGAGTTAGATGGCGAAAAGAAGTACTACACTGCAGAGGAATTTCAGGCTGGTACAGCAATTGATGGTACAGACCTTGAAAATGCTACACCAGTATATCTCAATAGCGGATGGTCATGGGATGGCGCAAGCAACCGTATGCGTGCAACTCTCGATGTTGTAAAGGACTCTGTCCTCGAAGGTGACACATACACTTATACATATCACTATTCTGACGGCTTGAAGTTAGTACTTCCAGAGGGACTCTCTCTCGACTGTCCACCAAACTCAAAGAACGCATCACAGATTCTTAACTACCTTGGCAACTTCAACCTCGGACTCACATGTATGTCACGTCCAACATTGACATTCGACCGTTCTGTTGTTAAGGCAGGTGAAATCGTAATCATCACTATTGGTGCTGGCGGTGGTTCAAACTACCTTACATACGATGCAGAGGACAACACTAAGCCACTTGTACAGACACTCGTATTTGTCGCTCCAACAGACAACCTTTTGACAGCTACTCTTCCTGCTCCTGCAACAGGCTTCTGTCATATCCTCAACATTGATTACTACACTCATGATGCTCTCCCAGAGGATACTTACGATCCAACTGCTGTGAAGGAAATCTCTAACACAGTATCTGAGCCAGTCGTAATCTACAACACATCAGGCGTACAGGTCAACGAACTCCAGAAGGGAATTAACATCATCAAGATGGCAGACGGTTCTGTAAGGAAATTGATTAAGAAATAAACAACAAGAAAACTTAGTTCAATGAAGTCTGTTAAAAATTAGTTGTAAGCTTTGCTTGCAAACTATTATATAGAGCTTCGGACTAATAATTTATACTTAAAAATGCTTTAGGTCGTGGCAGAATACTCTGTCGCGACCTTTTTGTATTACGTGTGTCATCTTGTCATGCTGAAACTGACAATTATACATCATCAAACAGACATGTAATGTTAAACATATATTAAATATCAAGGGGGAAGTTTAAAATATCGAGTACAATGTTTAAAATGGTTTAACAAAGTTTAAAAACGCAGACAAACTGTCATGCTTGGAATGACTATTGCACTTATATAGGCGTAACGCCGAAAGGACAAAGATTCCAAATCGAGAATCAATAATTTCTAATATATACCTTCGGGACAAGCATCCGAAACGTATAAACTTGGAACGAAAGATTTAAGATTATCTTGTTTCTTGAAGCATAAACTTGAAATCATAAATAAATTATAAACTTTTTAATTATAGGAGGTTTTATTATGTTACCAGTTTATTCACGTAATCAAGGTTGGCTTCCAACCATTTTCAGTGATTTCTTTGATGACAACACATGGATGCCTACTAAAGCCTATGGCACTACACCTGCCATCAACGTATCTGAGGACGATAAAGAGTACAAAGTAGAAGTTGCTGCTCCTGGCATGAAGAAAGAGAACTTCAATGTTCACGTCACTCAGGACGGAGACCTTGTAATCAGTATGGAAGCTAAGACTGACTCATCATCCAATAATGACGATCAGGAGGCAAAGAACAATATCAAGTATCTGCGTCGCGAGTTCTCATACTCAAAGTTTGAACAAGTTCTCACATTGCCAGAGCATGTAGAGAAGGACAATATCTCAGCCAGTGTCAACGACGGAATACTCACCATCGACATTCCTAAAATGACAGAAGCCGAGAAGGAAAAAGAAAATACGGTTATTGAGATTCAGTAATGACAACTCATATAATCCATCACGCTGAGGGATGCGTCACAACGACGCATCCCTTTTCTGTGTTCATTACTAACCAAAACATAACATGTAAAATGCTTCTAATGGTGCAACAAATGCAAACAAAATGAATTTAAAGTATAAATGAAATAGCGAAAACAAAGGACTTTACACGTGTTTTTGTTGCCAAAGTGAAAATTACACAATGACTGCAAACTACTTTGTCTCAACGCGCAATATTCTGCAATAATTGAACACTTAAACATCAAAAAGAACAAAAAGAGAAACAAAAAACAATTTACCTTTGCAACGGCAAACGAAAAAAATGTCATCTTTCATTGTAGTATTAATTAATAAATTATCAACTTTTAAAAACATGTTCATTATGAAAAAATCAGTCATCATCTCAATTCTTGCCATCGGTTTGTTCTGCGTATCAAACAACGCCAACGCACCGCTCGGTTCATTCAAGAAGCTTGCAAAGGAACAAGTAAACAAAGTAAAGGATGATGCCAAAGCTAAGGCAGACGCTGCTAAGGCAGAGGCAGAGGCCAAAGTAAACGAAGCAAAGAAGCAGGCAGAGGATCAGGCAAATGCTGTAAAGGCAGAAGCAGAAGCAAAAGCTAATGAGGCTAAGGCACAGGCTGATGCTAAGGTTAATGAGGCAAAGGGAAAGGTAGATGCCGCTAAAGCACAGGCAGAAGCTAAAGTAAACGAAGCCAAGGAACAAGCAGAAGCAGCAAAGGCTGAAGCTGAGGCAAAGGCAGAGGAAGCTAAGGCACAGGCTGAAGCAAAAAAAGCAGAAGCAGAGGCTAAAGTAAACGATGCAAAGAAACAGGCAGAAGAAGCAAAAAATTTGCAGAATAAGAAGTCAAGCCTTGGTAAAGCTCTCAAGAAATAAAAAATGATATCAAATATACTTACTAAAGACTAAAGGTTATTAAACATTTATTCATCCCCCCAAAAAGTGGACGTGCATCTTCGCTTCTGCGATGGTGCACGCTCTTTTTATGCTAAATGTCAAACACAGCCAAGAAACGCAAAATGTATAATTGTACTATTGTTTTATTCATACATCATACGAGAAAACAAATGTAACAAATGGGCAAAAAGAGGTATGTGGGATTGCTTAACTTTGTAGCGTCTTTAATTTTTTTCTCAAAAGAATGTTAAGAGACGGCTTAAACCTATCGACCAAACGGGAGTCTTAGGAAAGTCATATAAACGTGATAAATCGTACAATGTACGAAAACAACTTACTGAAAACAACATACCTTAAGTAAATGAATTGTTATCAAAAACTAACCGCAACGTGCGCATTAGGCTTAATGACGCTTGGTGCTAACGCACAGAATCCGTTGGTACGTAACCAGTTTACGGCAGACCCAACGGCAAGAGTATTCAACAACAGAGTGTTCGTGTATCCATCACACGACATAATCAGTCCTGTAGAGCCTGAGAGAAAATGGTTCTGCATGGCAGATTATCACATGTTCTCTTCATCAGACCTTACAGAATGGAACGACCATGGTGTAATCCTCTCACAGGAACAAGTGCCTTGGGGCAACCCAAAGGGCTACTCCATGTGGGCTCCTGACGGTGTGGAGCATAAGGGCAAGTACTACTTCTTCTTCCCTAACGCTCCAAAGACTGGCAGAGGATTCGGTATAGGTGTGGCTATCGCTCAGCACCCATACGGTCCTTACGTGCCACAGGAGAAGAACATAGAGGGTGTGATGGGTATCGACCCATGTGTGCTTCAGGCAAAGGATGGCAATGCTTACCTCTTCTGGGGTGGCGGCGGCATCATGATGGCTAAGCTCAAGGACAACCTTCTTGAACTTGACGGCAAGCCTTCACCTATCCAAGGTCTTCCAGAGGGATTCAAGGAAGGACCTTTTGCTTTCGAGGCAAATGGCAAGTACTATCTCTCTTTCCCATGGGTACGCAAGAAGAAGGGCGACCCAGACGGCAAGGGCGGAACAATAGACAACCCAACTGAATGTCTTGCTTACGCCATGTCAGACAGTCCTACTGGTCCTTGGGAGTTCAAGGGCGTCATCATGGACGAACATGAGAACGGATGCTGGACAAACCATCACTCTATCGTTCAGTACAACGGTCAGTGGTACTTGTTCTACCACAATAACGCATACTCTCCATCATTTGACAAGAACCGCAGTATCTGCTGTGACTCGCTCACATTCAATGCAGACGGTACAATACAGAAGGTCATTCCTACCCTTCGTGGCGTAGGAATTTGCGATGCTCGCAAGCCTCTCCAGATTGACCGCTACAGCGCAATAGGCGGTGGTGCTCATATAGAGTTCCACGACACGCTCAACTGTTTCCAAGGTTGGAAGACTATCTTCCCTGCCAACGGAGCATGGGTAGCATACAACAAGATAGAACTGAAGGATGCAGGAGCATCTAATGTATGCGTGAAGGTGAAGACAACAGCCAAGGCTAATCTCCTGCTCGAACTCTCAGGCAAGGTAAAGGTCACTCTTCCTGTACCAAACACAAATGGCAAGTGGGCAGAAGTGAACGTACCTGTCAAGCAGATTGCAGCTGGTGTATATGACCTCAAGCTCACTCTCAAGGGTAAGGGCGAGGTGGAAGTTGACTGGATTACTCTTGCCGACCATCCAAAGGAGCAGTACTTCACTCCAGCAACTGATGCAGCCATGACTCCAGACGAGGACGGATTCATCCGTCGTTGGATGCTTCTTGAACCAATAGACAAGCCTAACCGCAGCAACGCTGTGTTTACTGACACTTATCTACGTACAGAGTTCGGTAAGCAGTACTTCACTACTCAGCACAGCACAACCATGCCTGCTGATGGAGAAAGCGTAACTGTTGGCAACCAGACACTCAAGTGGCATGCCGTAGAGAGCAACCGCTTCAACGTGAAGCTTCTCCGCTTTGCCGAGAACTACGAGAAGCAGATTTACGGCGTTCTCTTCTGGGCAGTAACGGTTATCGACTGTCCTGAGGAAATCAAGGACGTTCGTCTTGCCGTAGGTTCTAACTCAGCATCTATGTGGTGGCTCAATGGCGAGGAGGCAGTCCTTCTCTCTGGCGACCGTCGTATGGTGAAGGATGATTGTATCTCTCCACGCTTAACCCTCAAAAAGGGACGTAACATCCTCCGTGGTGCCGTCATCAACGGTCCTGGTATGAGCGACTTCTGTGTACGATTCATCAACGAGAAAGGCGAACCAGTCAAGAACGTGACGATAAAGACAAAGTAAAGCCCCCTCTGACTCCCCCAAGGGGGAGGAAGCCATACGGCACACAGCAAGGGGAATCGTAATCTGTCTTATCGGTTAACAAGAATAATTAACAAACCCAAAAACAGCACTCTCAATAATCAGTCACCTCCCCCTTTGGGGAGGACGGGAGGGGGCTTAATCTATAATTATGAAAAAGTCTATAATATTAGCGACAATATGCTCATCATTTAGCGCACTCAACATGAATGCGCAGATTGGCACACCATATATTCATGACCCATCAACTCTTGCTGAGTGTGATGGTAAGTATTACACATTCGGTACTGGTAGTGGCGGTATCATAACAGAGGACGGCTGGAACTGGCACTCAGGTGGTGTTCGTCCCGGTGGAGGTGCAGCACCTGATGTTATCAAGATTGGTGACCGATACCTCGTTATCTATGGTGCAACAGGTGGTGGTCTTGGTGGTGGTCACAATGGCCGAATACTGACCATGTGGAACAAGACACTCGACCCTAAGTCACCTGACTTCAAGTACTCTGAGCCAGTAGAGGTTGCATCTTCTGACGGTCTTGAGGACAACGATGCCATTGACCCGGGTGTACTCCTTGACCCAACAGACGGAAGGATGTGGCTCTCATACGGTACATACTTCGGTAACATTCGTCTCATTGAACTTGACCCAAAGACAGGTCATCGAGTAAAGGGCAATAAGGCAAAGGACATTGCCATCGACTGTGAGGCTACAGACCTTATCTATCGTGACGGCTGGTATTACCTTCTCGGTACTCACGGTACTTGTTGCGACGGAGTGAACTCAACATACAATATCGTTGTAGGTCGCTCAAAGAAAGTAACAGGTCCTTATATAGATAATGTAGGACGTGACATGATTGCTGGTGGCGGTAAGATGGTCATAGCTGCAGGTGACAGAGTATGCGGTCCTGGTCACTTCGGACGCACGGTAATTGACGAAGGCGTTGAGATTATGTCTTGCCACTATGAAGCAGACTTCAACCAAGGCGGCCGTAGCGTACTCGGTATTCGTCCACTCCTCTGGAAAAACGGATGGCCAGTAGCTGGCGACCGTTTCAAGGAAGGCACATACGAGATTGAGTCAGAGCGTCGTGGCTATGCCCTCGAACTTGCTGTTGACTTCGTTCGTATGCAGACAGCACGCATGAGATTCTGGGGACACGATAACAACGAACCTGTCAAGCCAATAGCTGACCAGAAGCTTGAGGAGGTTATCAATACATGGCCAAAGGGCAATATTGACGCTCGCATCGGCGACTATATGTTCCGCCCTCACCAGAAGTGGACAATAACAGCAGTACCAGAGGCTGGTGGTTACCTCAGTAACCCATACTTCAAGATTACTATCGAAGGTACTGAGCGTGCCCTTGCAGCAACTGCCAAGTGTGAGGTTACTACTGTTCCTCAGTTTACAGGTGCAGACGAACAGCTCTGGCGCATCGAACAACTCACAGACGGAACATTCCGTATCATGCCAAAGGTAATCCCAGGAAAGAAGGGTATCAACAAGACTCTTGTACTCTACTCTATCGGAGACAGTACACCAACTCTTGCTAAGTACGACTTCAATTCTGACAACTCAAAGTGGAACTTCAGACAACACTAAAGAATTAAAAATTAAGAATTCAAAAATCAAAATTTATTCAATAATAGGAGGGTAAAGTGTGTGACGTGTTTGTCACACCACCTCCTCACTTTAATGATGAACAAGAAACAGACAATCACTCTTATAGCAGCAACACTCATTTCGGGTGTTGCTGTTGCTGCTGACAACACCATCAACTTCTGTGAGAACACATCCAACTATGTGACTTACGAGAATGCCATCAGTATAGCAAGTGGAAAGACTACTGATGTCATCACCTCACGTTACTCCTATTGGATGTCAACAGTCACGGGCAAAGGTAACATGAATGTCTATTCAGGAGGAGACCGCTGTTTCCTCGGAAATGCCAAGGGCGCAAAATATCCTAACTGGACAAACTACTCTGGTGAGGTACATATCTATCCGTACAAGAAAGTTGTATCAAACTTAGGAATGTACGGACTTATATGGGGACATGGTGGTAAGACATTCAACCCAGAGGAGGTGGAGAAGAGTATTTCCGAAGGCAAGGTGAACAACTGTTTTGCGAACAACAAAGTGACCCTGCACAAGGATACTTACCTTGCTGCAGAGTCAGGCAACCGTGGCATACGTATTGCACACCTCGACATGGAGGAAGGTAGCCGTCTCATGGGTTACTACAAGAAGAGTAACACACCAAAGTCATATTATGTAGTTGGTTGCGACAATACGGATGCTGTCATAGCAGGACGCATAGCCCCAGCAGAGGACAACGTGGCAGAGGAGATTGGATTCATCAAGGAAGGTAAGGGTACGTACCGCATCACAGGTAACACTAACATCATCTGCGGAGGACTCCGTGTGCTCGATGGTGCCGTACTTGCCAACAACGATGCCGCAAAGGCGAAGACAGGAAAACAGAGTGGTGCCACAGGATTTATAAGTGATGCTACTAAGGTTGGAGTATATGTAATGCAGGCTGGTACGATAGGTGGTACAGGAAGCGTAGGTTCAAACACGGACGTATATGGAAGCATTGCCCCAGGCGATGGCGGCATTGGCGCACTTACGTTCCAGGACTATGCCAAGTCAAGAGAAGTAGCTCTTCGTGTACGACCTACCACAAAGATAAACATCGAGATTGCAGGCTCTGACAACTACGACAAGGTCATTGTCAACGGCCCTGTTGAGTATTATAACATCGGTCAGGATTTCGTGCCAAGCACACGTATGCCACAGATTGTTCTCTATCTCTCCGAGGGTGCAAGTCTGAAGGAAGGCGACACCTTCACCATCCTCACAGCCAAGGGACGCAAGTCATACAATAATGTGGAATGGCAATGGAACATCAAGTATCCTGATGCATATACATGGGATGTAAAGGAAGAAAGTACAGGCACTGGCATCAAACTCGTTGCAACTGTTACTTCACTCAAGTACGGCAATCAGAACGAAGGTAATGACGATACCGACACAGAGGATGAGGACGTGCGTGAGGAATGGAACTACACGGCAGAGAAGTCCCTGAGGACATCGCTCCGCTACTACCAACACTACCTCAAGAAATATGTGGGCGTGGCTGTACGTGGATGGGCTATGGACATAAGCGACGACTCAAGCTGGCAACCATCAAAGATAAAGAATGAGTTCAATGCCGTAGTGGCAGAGAACGAGATGAAGTTTGATGCCGTTGAGCCAAGTCGTGGTTCGTTCAACTTCACGGATGGCGACAAGCTCGTGAACTTTGCCAAGCGCAACAATTGCCGTGTGCGCGGTCATTGCCTTGCATGGCACTCACAGGTACCAACATGGCTCACAACGGACGGAACAAAGAATACGAACAACCTAAGCCGTGAGGAACTGCTCTCAATCTTGAAGAACCATATATTCAAGGTAGTGGGACACTGGAAAGGAAAGATTGCCGAATGGGATGTGGCGAACGAGGTGCTTGATGACAATCAATCCATCATCCGTTCTAACCCTGAAGGTTACACACTACGTCCATCCATCTGGAAGACAGGTATCGGTGAGGACTTCATCGACTCAGCCTTCGTATGGGCACATGAGGCAGACCCAGATGCAGTACTTATCCTCAACGACTACGATGTCGAGTTCCTCGGACAGGCAAAGACTGAGGCTCTATATAATCTCGCAAAGCGTCTGCAGAAGAGTGGCATCCCTATCAATGGCGTGGGGCTCCAATGCCACCTCGATGCAGGTAAGGTGAACGTGACTAAGCTTCGTGCCAACATGGAGCGTTACGCAGCCCTCGGTATGGTGTGCAACATCACGGAGCTTGACCTCGGTATAGATGACACATCGGAGAAGTCACTCATGCAACAGGCAGACGACTACTATGCCATCACACGTACAGCAATGACTGTCGATAACTGTACAACAGTCATGATATGGGGACTCAAGGACAACGATTCATGGCGTGCAAGCAACCCACTCATTTACGACTCAGGTCTTAACGCCAAGCCTGCTTACTGGGGTGTGCATGCAGCAGTCAGCAAGAGCTACAACGAGCAGACCACGGGTGTATGCCTTCCCAAGGTAAACAGCGACAAGTGCGACGAAAGCTGTTATGACCTCATGGGCAGAAAGATTGGCGCAAATCAAAAAGGTATCATTATCAAGGGGCGCAAGAAGATAGCTCTCTAAAAAAGTAGAAAAAACAACATATTTAACTAAATTATTAGTATTTATGAATAAAATTTTTGCATTATCAATCTTTACTTTGGGTACATTCTCAGCCTTTGCACAGACAGGCAAGGAATGGGACAACCCACTCATCACGAGTGTGAACCGTGAAGCCGCTCACACTATTGCCATACCTATGGCAAATGCATCTGATGTCGTATCAAATGACATCACTAAGTCTCCTTATTACATCTCGCTTGACGGCAAGTGGAAGTTCCTCTGGACCAAGAACGAGTCGCAGGTCAATACTGGCATCTTTGCCAAGGACTACAACGACCAGTCATGGACAGACATCGACGTACCATCAAGTTGGCAGATTTTCGGCATCCACAACAACAAGAACTGGGACAAGCCTCTCTACTGCAACGTGGCTTATCCATTCTCTTTCAACGAAAGCAACTACAGCGTCATGGCTGACCGTCCAGGATGGTTTTCTTACAACAATGACATGAAGAACCCTGTCGGTTCTTACCGTCGTACATTCACTATCCCTGCCGACTGGGCTGGACGTGACGTGTATGTACGCTTCAATGGTGTAGGTCACGGCTACTACCTCTGGATTAACGGTCAGCGCATCGGATACAGCGAGGACTCATATCTCCCATCAGAATTCAATATCACTAAGTACCTCGTTGAGGGCGAGAACACCATCGCACTTCGGGTCTATCGTTTCACAAGCGGTTCGTTCCTTGAGTGTCAGGACTATTGGCGTCTCACAGGTATTCAGCGTCATTGTTTCCTTTGGTCAGCACCAAAGAGCCAGATACGCGACTACTTCTTCACTACCGACCTTGACAACACATATACTGATGCCAAGGCTAACGTGAAGGTTTCGCTCACAGGTGATGTCCTTACTGGTGGTAGCGTTGAGGCACGCATCGAGGACAACGGTATGGTAGTAGCTTCTGCTACAAAGACTATCGGTTCTGCCAAGGAGCTAAGCCTCGATATGGATGCCAAGAACCCACGCAAGTGGAGTGCCGAAGAGCCTAACCTCTACGACCTCATCCTTACTCTCAAGGACAAGGACGGCAAGGCTGTCGATATCCGTGGTGGTAAGGTCGGTTTCCGTGAAGTAGGAATACGCAAGGACGGTGCCCTCCTTATCAATGGTAAGCGTATGGTGTTCCACGGTGTTGACCGTCACGACTTCAGTCCTATCAACGGTCGTGCCATCTCTGACGAGGAGATAGAGCAGGACATCAAGACGATGAAGCGACTCAATATCAATGCTGTCCGCACATCCCACTACCCTAACGACCCAATATTCTACGACCTCTGTGACAAGTACGGTCTCTATGTACTCGCTGAGGCAAATGTAGAATGTCATGCTTATCAGAAGTGTTCATCACTCGAGCAGTTCCGCAATGCAATGGTTGAGCGTTCAGAGAACCACGTTAAATGGATGCGTAATCACGCTTGTATCTTCATGTGGTCATTCGGAAATGAATCAGGTGGAGGCAACAACTTCAGCTATGTACAGGATGCCATAAAGGCACTCGACAAGACTCGTCTCACTCACTATGAGGGTGGTAGTCAGTATGCCGACGTGACAAGTACCATGTACGGCAGCTACGAACACATCGCATGGGTGGGCTCTTCACGTCTCAACGAGCAGAACCCAAAGCCACACATCCAGTGTGAGAACAGCCACTCAATGGGTAACTCAATGGGTAACGTACGTGAGATGTTCGACCTCTACGAGAAGTACCCATCACTCACAGGTGAGTTCATCTGGGACTTCAAGGACCAGGGTCTCCTCACCAAGAACAGCGCAGGCAAGGAATACTGGGCATACGGTGGCGACTTCGGTGACAATCCTAACGACAACAACTTCTGTATCAACGGTCTTGTAATGCCAGACTGGAGCTATACAGCCAAGACATACAACACCAAGAAGATTTACCAGCCACTCGAGTTCAAGAAGGCTAAGCTCGCTAACGGCAAGCTCACATTCCTCCTCAAGAACAAGCAGGCTTTCCTCCCAAGCACAGCATACGATGTGAAGTATGAACTCGTATGGGAAGACGGAACAGTAGCCGACAAGGGTGACATCACAACCGAAGTAGCAGCAGATGACAGTACAACTGTGACTATCAACACAGCAGCTGTAACACAGAATGACAACCGTGAACTCTTCGTTCACTTCTCTGCATCGCTCAAGGAGAACACACTCTGGAAGAATGCAGGTTACACAGTGGCAGAAGAGAAGCTCACTGTCAAGAACGCAGTGAAGCCACTCTACGACCTTGCTGCCCTCAAGAACATTGACGGCGAACTCACAATAAGCGAGACATCAGCAAGCGTGACTGTATCAACAGACGCTTTCAAGGCTGTATTCAGCAAGTCAAGCGGTACTCTCAACTCATACTCATACAATGGTGTTACACTCGTGAACAAGCCAATGAAGTTGAACCTCTTCCGTCTCCCAACAGACAACGATGGTTCAAAGACAGGAGCAAGGGACAACATGGGCATACGTAACCTCACCGTTAGTGGCAAGGGTACGGAAGTGACAAAGAGTGAAGACGACAAGACTGTCAGCATCTCAATGAAGAGCCTATACAAGGGAACAGCCGGTAACGAATTTGACGTACAGCTCGACTTCACGGTATGTATCAATGGCGACATCCTCACCAATGCATTCATCCGTCCTACAGCCACAGGCGCAATACTTCCTAAGATTGGCTTCCGTCTTGAAATGCCTTCAGGTATGGAAAACCTCACATGGCTCGGTCGCGGACCTTGGGACAGTTACGTTGACCGTAAGGAAGCTTGTCTTCCTGGCACATACGTAAGTACCGTAACTGACCAGCTTACCAACTACATCAAGCCACAGGAGAACGGAACAAAGCAGGATGTACGTTGGATGAGCGTGACTAACGCAGAAGGTACAGGTCTCCTCTTCTCTGCTCCAGACATGATGTCATCATCAGCACTTCACTTCCGTCCAGAGGACAACTACACCAACGGCAATACACGTGCTAAGCACCCAACAGAGTTCAAGACTTGCGCTCCTACAATCGTATGTCTCGATGCAAAGACACGTGGACTTGGTAACAACAGTTGTGGTCCTGATGTAATGGAGAAGTACGAGCTTCACGCAGGAAACACATCATTCCGATTCTTCATCATGCCATTGGCAAAGGGAACAAAACAGGAAGCACTCTATGACAAGGCACGTGTTGATATGCCTGTCTGCCAGCCAGTGGATTGTTCACGCAACAAGTCAGGAAGAATAGAGTTGAAGACCAACACTCCAAAGGCAACAATATACTATAGTGTTGACGGAGGCGATTTCAAGAAATATACTACTGCCTTTGCAAACAACAACTCATGCACAGTAAAGGCTTACTGTACATCTGATGGACTCTTGGACAGCCCAGTGATGACTTACTCATTCGACATGTTCATCAACAAGAGCGGATGGAAGGTAGTCAGCGTTGACAGCTATCAGGGTGGCAATGATGCCAAATATGCCATTGACAACAATACAGGTACTTTCTGGCACACAGCATGGGGAGCTAACGAGCCAAAGCATCCTCACACTATCGTCATCGACATGGCACGTATATACAAGGTGACTGCAATCACATATACAGCCCGTCAGGATGGAAACTCCAATGGTATGATTAAGGAATACGAAGCATACCTCAGCACTGATGGCAAGACATGGGGCACAGTTGCCGTAACTGGAGAATTCAAGAACACCACAGCCGAGCAGATTGCAAAACTCTCTTCAGCCAAGGCAGGACGTTACCTCAAGCTTGTTGCCAAGTCAGAGGTCAACAACAACGCATGGTCATCAGCAGCAGAGATAGGTATTCAGGCAAGTGCTGACATAACAGGAATCAACGGAGTTGCCACTGGCAACTCCCGTTCCACGTTGACCTACGATCTTACAGGACGCATCATTGACGCTCCATCTAAAGGCATTTACATCCAGAACGGTAAGAAATACTTGATTAAGTAAGGTCTCCGTAGTTTCAGAGTTAATGAAACCATACATATAAGTTAGTGGTTAACTATATTTGACTTGTTCATTTAGTCTAATATAGTTAACCACTAACTCGTATATAGTTACCCAAGCCCCCTAATACACCTATCCAAGACGTATAAACAAGATACCAGAAAAAGCTCAAATCCATCAAGTATCCATTATTTTACCGAACGAATCCAATTGCGAACGCAGTGCGTTCGCAATATTCAAAAACATCAAAATTAGCACGATATGCAACATTTTATTCAAAATATTTGTATAAACAAAGAAAACTTCATATCTTTGTAACACTAGAACCCGCCAAGCCTCTCAACGATGCTCAAATGTGCGGGTCGTTTTTGTTTATAGAACTTCTCTCTTTCTCCTTTCAACTTTTAACTTTTCATTTTTAACTTTTAACTTAAAAAGGAAGCTGCCACTTTACACGGTGTAAACATGGTATTTACGATGTGCAAAGTGGCAGGTTATATGACGTAAGTGCATCCATGCACTTGCCTCTCGTATTTATTGATGACTATTAATCGGATTAATGTAAGTTAGAATATATCTGAGTGTGTTCCTGTGTTTAACATGAGTAATACCAGTTCATTGTCGTATTGCTTCCACACGAGTAACCAATTTGGAGCAATATGGCATTCCCACTCACCATCCCTATTACCACTCAGGATATGTGGGCGGTATGACGCAGGTAAGCATCCGTCTTGTTCAAGCAGTTCCATTGCTTTACGCAGTTTTTCCATAGGCAAACCACGTTTCATGCACCGCTTGAAGTCTTTTTCAAAGCTTTTGGTTGTTAATATTTTGTATGCCATTACACACCCATCTTATTAAAGAAGTCATCAACGGAAGCGTATTCGTTCACACGTCCTTCCTTGATGTCAAGCAAGGACTGTTCGTATGACGAAAGAGCCTTGTTGCGTGATACAGCAACCTTTCCGACTCCTTTCAGCATACTTATCGCTTTCTTAATGTCTTTAAGCATTGACATATCTTCTATGTCAACAATTATCTGCCCTTTGTTTGGCAATATAGCAACATTATCCATAATTGTTCATTCTATTTGCTGCAAAAGTAACATATTTCTGTCTAACAGCCAAAAGGAAAGATGAAAAAATAGTATCGGGGGTGTGGCTGACCATAAAGAGAATACAACGAGAGGCAAACGTACAAGATTCACTCCCCCCTCGTTGTTGATTCCGACAGCAAGTTATTTTGAGTGATGACAAAAAACATGGGATTTCTTCGTTTTTTTGTCTCATCCTCTTATAGGTCTCTTATACTTTCGTTGAAAATCTGATACTTGTCTGCAAAATAGCAGAGGAACAGCGGACTTACAACGGAGTTACATAAGAGTCACAGCCTTGGATGGGCAGACAAAGAATACTTGTAGTGGCATGTTTCTGGGAAAAAATCCCATCATTGTCTATGACTCTCAATCACCATTTCCATCTTAAACTTTTTGCACCGATGCCACCGATGCCACGAATGCCAACTTGGCATCCGTGGCAAAGTTGGCATCCGTGGCACTCTTAATTTTATATCGCATATAATAATACAATAATAATCAATATATTGAATAGCATTTCGAGCATTTCATCCATTGTTGTAGTCATACTCTTTGCCACTTGGCAAAGTTGGCATCGGTGGCATTCGTGGCATAAACTCACCTTTTAACATTCCTGTTCCTGTCATCCCATGAGTCTGTGCCATACCAAATATCCAGATATTAGCCCGACAATCTTTCCATGTATGTTTTGATGCTTGCGGAAAAGGTTCATCCATCTTTTACACGGTCATGTGTATTCATCTTGTTGCCTTTTTATTCTTTAGGCTCTTCTTCAAAAGGAAGTGCATCCATGTATCTGTCAAAGTCGCTTTGGAACAAGCGGTCTTGTATGACACGATACTTTTCAAACTCCGTTTCTGCATGTTCTTTTGCTTGTTCAGCAGTCACTTGTCCAGACGTTTGTAAAACTTCGTTACCACCAGCTGCAAGAATGGTGTCTATCCGTTTCGCCCAATCTTCCATTGTCATTGGAATATGACGTTTTGCCATTCTTTCAGCCAATTCAAGCACACCATTCACCAACTGTCCCATGTCAGCGAGTTCTGCCTCTTTGAGATAATTTTTGGCAATCACAACGTCAGTCTTTACGATTTTACCGTCTGGTGCATTCTCCCACGAAGTGAGTCCCATGTGTTCCTGTTCTGCATCAGCCCGTTCCACAATCAGTTCTGCGGCTGTTCGTCCATGAACAGCATAATGCATCTTATTCTGCATCATCTTGAAGAATAATCGTGTGGTTGGAGCATCCCGATTGTAGTCAACTGCCGTGGCATAAATATCAGTCAATTTCTGATAGAACCGTCGCTCGGAGAGACGTATCTCACGTATCTCTGCCAACAGATGTTCAAAATAATCTTCGCCGAGGAACGAACCGTTCTCCATTCTTTTCTTATCAAGAACATATCCACGTATGGCAAATTCACGTAGCACACTCGTTGCCCACTGACGGAATTGGGTTGCACGGATGCTGTTCACACGATAGCCAACAGAAATAATAGCGTCAAGTGAATAGAATGCAGTCACGCTCTGTTGCGTTTTCCCTTCTATTGCACCATGCTGAGTGGTTATTTCCATTTTGGAAACAACCACTTTTTCATCCAATTCACCTTCCACAAATATATTTTTCAGATGTTTGCTGATAGCAGGAACTCCCACACCAAACAACTGTGCCATAGCTTTCTGTGTACACCAGACAGTCTTATCCTTGTAATAGACTTCAACGACCTCTTCCATTCCCTCTATCTGAAAGATTAGGAACTCTGCTGAGCTATTTATGAATTCTCTTCGATATCCAATATACTATTTCTTTATATATTCAACTTCCGCAAGCTACAGTTGAGAGGTTGTCAGGTCTGTACATGGAAGTGAAAAGTGAAAAGTGAACCTTTAGCTCGACGGAGTCAAAAGTGAAAAATCAATTTTACTCTGTTTCCTCTGTGCACTCTGTGTTGAACATCTCCACCGCGAGACAGGTATCAAACCTGAAAGCGCAGCGACCTGATAACCTTAAACCTAATAACCTTAACAAGTTGAGCACTTGCGAAACTTGAATTCTCCTAATTGTATCAGTCTTTCATAATGACTCCATGAAAGCTGTACTGACATTGCGATTCCATTCAGCTTGTGGTTGAAACGCTAACTCCAAGTTGCTCTGCAAGCCATTTGCCTGTTTTTCTTTTGCTCAACCAACACAACCCTTAATCTGTTCAAATCGTCCATTGAACGTTTTTATAAGTTTAATGCAAAGGTATTAACAATTTTCGGAATAGCCACGATAAAGGTTTTCTTTTTATGAGATTGAGTTTTACATAAAAGCACACCATTAACCAATTCTGCAACATGCTAATGCAGAATTACTCTTCCTTGGGTTTGAAGTTGTTTTACCCATTCTTATCTTATGTTTTTTGCAGGATTTTGCTCTTAAAGGTATATACTGTCTACCTTTTAACGCAATTTCTTGCATGACATGTACTATATGAACGAATCTTTTCTCTATAATACAACATGCCACTTTACACCTCGTAAACATGATGCTTACGATGTATAAAGTGGCAGTTTTTAAATGGAAACTATGATACCAATTCAGTACAAAAAAATTCAATACTATCAGAAACAATAGGACGAGCACAGCCATTGTCATGACGCCACACTTAGCCGGCAAGAGCCAGAGGCTCCTGCTGCTTGTTAATGAGATGGAAGTGACTGGTCATTCTTTTTATGAGAGATGTGATTTCACCCTCAGTGTGGCCGAAAATAGTGAGGGTGTAGCCATCAATGTTGGTTGAAGGAATGAAGAATACTCTTTTACTCTCGAGGTACTTCTGGATTCTTTCAAAGTAGTTCTTTGAACTTGTGCGAATTGTTGTTGTCATATCTTTTGAATTTAAGTTGTTTGATGTGTATAATATAGACACACCAAAGAAAAAATTCAAAAAACGGAACAACTTTTTTTCATGGAAAAAAAATGGCATCCCAAGACCTTTCTACTATAGGATGAGAAAGATGCCTGCCAGTCTCCTGCTTCAAATGAAATTATCCACGACTGGTTCTTGTTCGTTGCGTTATGCTTACATCTCCACTTTAAGATTCTCGAAACATTGGCGCAGGGCATAAAGCAGAGGCTCGCCCTTGTCGGCTTCGGTTTTAATGACAAGGTGGCCTGGGGCTTCACGTTCTATATGCTGGACATTGCCACGATAATATTCTGTGTCGCTGCCCACGAGCACCTTCATCAGCATCTGTTGTGGCACGAAGAGTCCCAATCCGTCCTCCTCGTTTTCAGGAATGCCAAATTTCTGACAGAGGTCGTAAATAAGTTTTTCCACCACGTCAAGCGTTTCGGCATTGCCCGTAAGTGTATAGCAGAATTCTTCTGGATACTCTTCACCTGGGTCATCCACATCGTCCCACACATCATAATATTGCTGCGGAACATCACCAGCAAGGTCAAAATAATGCTTCGCCTCTCGTTTGTTGATGAAGATACCATTCTCTTCGTCCCCACACATGCTCTTGCGGTAGAGTTCATAGGCTGCATACTTGCTACCTTTGTCGCACAACTCCTGAAGGATGGCTGGATTATTGATACAGACTGCCGCCTCCTCATTGCCACGACGTATCAGTTCCAAAAAGAACTCGTCAAAAGGGCGAGGCCAGAACGCCATAGTATTGACCCTGAAAGTTTCCAAATCCTCATTACTAAGATTAGTCACATCAGCGATTATACTCTCCATCTGCTCACGTTCCTCTTCGGTCGTGTTGACAGCAATAATCTCATCACGCTCTATTTCTACTTCCTTGCCAGTATCCTCATCAATGAATGTCTCTTTATAGCGATGATGGTTACGCTCCAAGGATTTCAAAAGTGATTCAATTCTTGTATCCATAATCATGTAATTATTTACTGTTTATTCTCTTCAATAGCCTGAATGATGCTTTGGAGAATCCTCTTGACGGCATAGACGATAAACTTGCTGTCGGCATCGGGGACATATGTCTCTGCTGCCTTCCTCAATCCTTCGTTTCCCACCTCAATCAGCTCTTCGATTGTAAGCCCACGCCCCTGATACTGGTTGGCCACGGCGACAACAAATCGCAAATTTGCTTGTACCAGCCGTTCTACTTCTTTACAGTCGGGGCCTTTCTCCTGTATGGCATTGGCCAGTGCCAGCTCTTCTTCCTGAGTCAGCATTTCCTTACGACCAATCTCTGTAAGATATTCTTCTAAACTTTGTTTCATATTTCTTCGTTTTTTTGTTTGTGAGATTAATATAGAAACATTGGAGAAAAAATTCAAATATGAACGCTACTTTTTCTGATAATCATGCTATATTCCCTCATATACACGTAACGGACAACATATACCTCGTGTCCTCATGCCCAATGGTCACCATGCGATTCACCTTTATAGTGAAAATCCATTGCGTACCCTTGTTTCAGATCTTTGACGAGTTCATCTGAAGACGGGTTGATAAGTGTCAGTTTAGCTACATTTCCAAACCAGCAGTCCACATCATCCAAGGAATCAGGAACTACAACCTTCTGCAATGCAGAACAACCAAGAAACGCATTTCGTTCGATTCGTTTTAAAGAATGAGGAAAAGTAACAGTTGACAAGAAAGTACTATCTTCAAAAGCACTTACGCCTACTGTCGTTATACCTTCTCGTAATTCAACCTCTTTCAGCGTGTCATCCCCCTTGTGTCCACCGAAAACCTCACTTGTAACAAATATTGTCTCGGTTTCACCAGAGACATTAATCGTCTTGTAGCATCCTCTAACTTTTATTGCCATAATTATTTATTTTTTTTGATGAGTTAATATAGTAACATTCGGAGAAAAATTCAAAAATCAGGGTGACTTTTTTTAGAATTAAACCAGCCTTTTATAGAATATACATCATTTATTATGGCATTTATCACGTCATTAATTGATTTATCTTCTGGAATTTCAACCCATTGATATATTAGATTTTCTCCATATTTGCCAAAGTTAGGATTGCTCCCTATAGCTTGACCAACTATAGGAAAATTAGCAGCACTACCAGAGATTGAAATATATTGACCTATGGAGTTATATATATCTTTTATGAGGCACTTTTGTTCTTTCCAGACAGTTTCAAGTACCTCGGTATTTACTTTATGATTTTTTTTATCAGTATCATCAACGATATTGTCATACACCACCATATGGCAATATCTGTCTCCCTGAACCTGTATGATTAGTTTGAAAAGTTCTTTCTGCCCCTTCTTGGGCATGAAACTTTCAGATAAGATATACTGTACCTCAAATATCCCAATACCATGGGCATAACTTGAATTTGTGAAAAGTCTGATTTGATCCTTTGGATCTTTCTTGTCTTGTTCTTGAATGGCTTCCTTGCTATATCTGCAGAATGTTCCAAGCTTGCTCTCCAATAAAGAGAGAAGTTGGTCATACAACAATTTCTCATGAATATCATGTATTCTAAGCTTCTTGTATTTATCTATTTCATTTCTTTTGTCCTTTGCTTCTCTATTAGGTGATATCTGCAAGCGATAACGACCCTTAGGCTTTATTTTCCAACAATTACTTGCGAGATTATACAAAGCCTCTATAAAGTTGCGGTAATCATCAACTACAAGTTGGTCCAAAGGCCGTTTTGTGTCCCAACCTGGCATTGTTTTTGTTCCGACAATACTTTTCAATAATTCGTTGTATGTTTTATGTTTCCATTCGCTTGTAAGTTTTATTGTGTATTTGGGTTTTTTGGACACCTTTTCCTTTGAAAATCCATAATTGTCTAGGGTTGTTTCCATTAATGATAACAGAATAAAGGTAATACCGTACTTGTTCTCTAACACTTTGCTTTTCCTCGCTTCTCTTTTTATCTTCTCTCCTGTTCGCCATTCATCAAAAGCCTTTTGGGTGTATCTTTCCAATTGTTCTTTATAAGGAAGACTTTTCATCTTGTTCTCCAGTATTAGCACGGGAATCCATTTTCCCTTGTTCTCCTCTGAATTATTATCTTCCGAGCAAGGACTCTCATCGAGTTCTTTCTCCGAATCAAGAATATAAATACTAAGGTCGAAATTATGGAACTCACGTCGAACCTCAATGTTATAATTGTCGGGATGATATGGTTTCTCGTTACAATTCCAAACATCCTTTTTTTCCCACCAAAACACCTCATCCTTTTCCAAGCCTGCCAAATCATGCATTATCTGGAGAAAAGCGCCCCAATTAACAATACTTATCCAATGAAGGAAATTGCTATGAAATAGTTCCTTGGATCCCAAAGACATATGGAACATCGTTGATTCGCCTAAAGTCTTTATATACTCATCAAAAGTCTTTTGTTCTGTGTCAGCCATAATTTTCTTTTTTTAATTATACATTAATAATATAGTCACATTACAATAAAAATTCAAATCACTCTGGTTTTTTCTTTCAGTTTCTCCCATACCTTCACCATTGCCCAAGTGTCGAGTTCGCAGTAGCGGAGGAGGGCTTCACGACTGGCAGCGGCCTCTTCTGGTTCCATATCTTTGATGCGAGGGAAGATGGTCATTGCGTCACCTCCATTCTGACAACGCTCATCGAGGTTGTGGTAGTTGAGACTTGGCTCATCGGGGAAGAGGGCTGGCAGCACACTCTTGATAGAGAACGAGCCTCCCATTGCAGGAACGTAGTAGTCGCCAGCTCGGAAGGGGTCGATGAGGTCAACGATGTGGTCTGCGATATTCAATAGATGCGGAGCAAGGTCGGGATACAAAGCAGCTAACTCGCGGATGCGCCCGCACTCAAACATCTTATTATATGCTAAGGTGCAGACATCCATAGGAATGTCCTTGCAGAGTTGTTCCGCTAAAGGACGACGAGGGTCGCTGCCGTCGCTTGGAGCCAGAAACTCACGATGCTCATACTTTACTGTCTCGCTCTCCTTGATATGCAGGGAATACTGGAAAGTGATTTGTCCGTAAACCTTTGCCCCATCATACTGCGGCACAGCATCCTGCATGGTCTCGAAATCGAGAAAATAGAGCGGATAGGTGAGTCTGTCCAGAAACTCTTTGATGCCTTTCGGATTGATGTACTCACGACCAGTCTGCGTTGCTTCTATCTGCATCTGTTGTTTATCGTTCAGCTTCACAGAGGCCAGATCGTCGAAAAGGATTTGCCCATTATGATAATAGTCGAGCGCCTTCTTGAACGACATGCGATAGAGGTCGAAGACGGTCGGTTTGTCCTCTGGAATGCCGTGCTGACATTTGCAATAGTCGAGGAAGGCACATTTGTATGGCTTCGCACAATGTTCGGAGAGGTCGAGTTCAAGTTCGGTCTCATTATTGATGACCTTCAATGCCAGCTTAACAGAATTGGGCACTTTAAGGTATTCGTTCTCCACCATTTCCTTCAAATCGATGACGGCAAAGAGTTTCTGGAGGTCGAGTTCCCCTTGCCGCACATAGTTGCTATTGAGGCAAACAAGGTAAGTGCCTTTCACTTTCACTCCGCATTGTGTCAGCAACCATTTCTGATAAGCGATATCAGGCGCATATTTCTCAAGTTTCGATTCCTGACCATCTTCTTCAGGGAAGCTGCTGCTCTTCACTTCGTAGATGTCCCAGCCGTCACCGTTCTTTCGTAGGATATCGACTGCGCAATAATGGCCCTCGAGGGTAAACGAAGCCTCGCAGATGTTCTCAACGCCTTGCTGCATCCACTGCTGCGTCTGCTCAACCATCGCAGCGAGGTCAAGACTGCCGTCTGTTTTTTCTGCATGAGCTTCCTTGAATTCGCCAAATAGTCCCATAGCCAAATCGCCCACTTCATTGCCACTATCAAAGCGTGCTTCTACTCCAGCATCCACTGTTGCTTCTTCTGGTTTGAACACCTTCAGCCACAGATTCTTCGGACACTGACAGAAAGCAGTATAACGTGATTTGGATAGTCCTTTCATATTCATATCGTTTTTATTGCTTGTTTTTCTGTTTCTATCATCTGCTGGGTGTATAACACCAACCAACATGGTTTAGACTAAACAATACAAAATTACTATTTTTATATTAAAATCATGTGCTTTTTGTCCGGAAAAATAAGACACAAACAATAAAAAAGCTAACAAATACCATCATAACGGTGGAATCCTATAAGAAAAACAAGGCTAAAACGCATACATAATTACGTTTGTACTAATTACCGCTACAACACAATACAGATTTCTGATGATAAACACAATAAAGAGCATAAGCATTTTTTACAATCACATAAAAATCCATAGATGACTTTAACACAAAGACTCTACACAAAAACATTCATAAGAATGCAACAGGCATGCTTTTCCTGAATACCAGTTTTAAATTGTAAGCACTTTCCGTGTTTTAGTGGTATTTTCGGCATGTTATTTTATTACTGTCCGCTAAACACGACATATCCATGCCCAACCTCTTTATTACCAG
>R24__coassemble_459_pt1 | contig 27499 bp, 12 predicted proteins | sample R24__metabat2_low_PE_026 | metagenome-assembled genome bin R24
GGTTGAGGTAACGGTCAGAGATGTAATCCACGTCATAACCATGTTTGATGATGGTCTGTACTGCCTCGATGAACTTAGGAGCACGCTCTGCCATGTGATGGATGTCGAAGAGTGCTGCTGTTCCCGGCTGCTCGTATATCATATCATAGAAAGGAAGATAGACAAGGAGGTCATTATCTGGCTCGCCCCACTGGAGGAACGCCTGACAGCGTGCGATGTAGTCGGAGAACTTAGGCATCGTTTCCCACCAGCTGTTGTATGGGCTCATATCCACGCTTGCATAGAATCGCCATCCCGGCCACTCTGCACCCTTAGGGCTGTAGCATGAACCGTGGAAGAACACGTGATTGACACCAGCCACGAACATGAGGTCGAGGTCTGGCTTACACTGTGAGAGCGATGTGCGGAAGTGTTCTGTGAGCCATGTGAATGTCTCGCTTGATGTATATTTGGCTCCACTCAGGTGTGCACCTGACGAAGCGTACTTGAGCATTGATATGTCGGAGTCGTTCTTCTTGGTGAAGCCTTCGTCCTTGCGCAATCCACGGATGCCGAAGTCGGAGAGTCCGAAACCTTCGCACTCTGGAATATCGACAGCAGCATAGAGATCGATGAGGTTGGCTGGAGAACCGTGAGCCTGATTGCGTGTCTTTGAACCGTGCTTGTGTGCCCAGTCAGTCCACTGCGTAGTGAAGTTCTCGTAGAGGAGTTCGGCAAGGGTCTCACGATAGTCTGATATGATACGCTTATCCTTGTCTGTCCTCTGCTCATTAGGTACCTGCAATGAACCAACGAGCGGTTCGAGGTCATAGCCACGGCGTGCCTTGAACTCTTCAAACATCTTAGGAGTCCAGTCGGCACCATATACTTCGTATGAATCATTGAAGAAATTGGCAGGAGCACTTACCTTCTGATTGGCAAATGCCGTGTCGAAGCGTGCAAGATAATGCGCTACGGCATCTTTGTCAAAGTGGTCGATGACAAGTCCTTCGCCGCCGGGTGCGGCACGCTTCACCTTCTGTCCCGTACGTCCCACCTCCATCTGTCCGTCCTTGAACGTCATCTTGCAGGCAGCCTCGCTCTCTGTTACGAGAGGACCGCCGAAAGGCCATCCCGTGCTTGTTGCCATGTCGGTCTCAATGCCGAGGCGCGCACCTTCAGCCTCAGTGTGGCGGAGCATATCCATCCACTTAGGAGAGAGGTAAGGAATCTCGTTGGCATCATTTCCCTTTACGCCATAGATAGGCGTGATTTCCACTCCACCGATACCTGCCTTTGCAAGTTCCTCAAGGTTGTATGTCAATCCCTCCTTATCTACGGCAGAACCGAGCCACCACCATCTTGTGTAAGGCTTTGCCTCCTGCGGAATAGGAATCCATGACTGAGCTGACATTTGAACACTTGTGCCTACCAATGTGGCAAAAGAGATGAGAGATAGGATTTTATGCTTCATACGCTCAAATTATTTGGTTATTTTGTGGCAAAGTTAAATAAAAAATTCGGACATTTGCACCATTATGATTTACATAAACGATGATTTGGATGCTTTTTCCATCCAAAAGACAGAAGAATGTATAGAAAATCTTCCCTTACAGCGTAGGGAGAAAGCGTTGAAGTTCAGGCACGAGCTTGGACGCAAGCAGTGTGTTCTTGCTTATCTGTTGTTGTGCAATGGCTTGAAGTCGGAATACGGCATTACGGAAATGCCAGACTTTGAGTATGGTGAGCACGGTAAGCCTTCCATCATCGGACGCCCAGACATTCACTTCAACCTCAGTCATTGCAAGACAGCCGTGGCATGTGCCATAAGCGACAATCCCATCGGCATAGACGTCGAGAGCATCCGTCCTGTCAAGGAAGCCGTCATCCGCTACGCCATGAATGATGACGAGGTACAGCAGATTCTCACGTCCCCTAATCCCGACCTTGAGTTCACCCGCCTCTGGACAATAAAGGAAAGCGTCCTCAAGCTCACAGGCGAAGGCATCAACGACGACATGAAGAACGTGCTTGCATCAAACAACCTTCGTGACATAAGCATAGAAACAACCGTGTGTGACGAATATGTTTGGTCGGTGGCAACTCTCAAAAGCAGTCGCCCAGACTCCCGACAGTTTGCGATACAGACTCCCGATAGTTTGTAATACAGACTCCCGACAATTTGTGTTACAAACTGTCTGGAGTCTGGGCGACTATTCTCAAGAGTGGTTGTGAGCCACTAAAAAACATACCGTTTAACAGGTGTTTAACGGCTGTTAAACATGGAAATATTTACTGGTTCATGTAGTCATATCTGTTGAAGTTTGTAGGAAACTTGCTGAAGTTGAATGATACCGTGAAGAGTGCGTATGCTGGAAGAGTGACAGCATGTGTCTCGCGTATGCCTCGCTCGTTGGTTGTGTATGTTACAGCCTTGTACTGATGGAGGAGGTCTATTGCCTTCAGATTCAAGTTTATCTTGTTCTTCATTATTGACTTGCTAAGTGAAACATCCCATTCGCATGCAAGCTTGTTCAGCTCGTCGTTAGAGTATCCTCTACGCTTTACTGCACTTATCTCGCTGTCAAGGCGGATGTGCAAAGGCAAATCGGTTCTTATGGATAGTTCGTACTTGCTTTCGAGTGCATTGCTATACCCTGCATTGACCATAGTGTTGAGGGATTTTCTCCAGTTGAAAGTAGCAGAACCTGTTACGTCTATCTTGTTCCAGAATATTTTTGTCCATACATTAAGTGGCATGAGCGAAAGATTTATTTCGTTGTTATCTACCTCTTGTGTCATGTTTGTCGTATTGTCTATGACGAAGTTCTTCATCCTGTTGTACGAGCCGTTGGCTTTTATCTTGAAACGGAACTCGTGCGTCTTTATTTTTGTTGTTACGCTACTATTCAGTTTTGTGCTGATGTCCCATGTCCCGTTGATGTTTTCAGGAGTGTGAGTATAGATTCCAGAGTTGTAGCTGTATGTACTTACAATACGATTGTAGTGCCTTTTATAGCTAATCTCATGATGCAGATAGCCTTTATGCTTGAACAATGGTGCGCTCCAGAAAAGTGACATTGTCCATACGGACGAGTTCTTCAGGTTCTCGTTTCCTTTGAATATGTTCAGCTTGTCTGATGTGAGTGGCAATGTGATGAGGCTGAGTGCATCTGCCATATCCTGCTTTAAGGACATATCGATGCCAATTTCCCTTATTCCCCAGGCTCTGTCACCAGCGACTGCTATCATTTCAGGAAACCTTCCGTATGACCATGACAATACAGGCTCTATGAATACAGGTGTCTGTACGATATCCTTGTCAACGGTATATCTGTAGTAGCTTGTATTCTTTCTTATGTGTGTAATTGGTAATGAAAGACTGAACATGTTTCTAAGAAGTTCGTTGTTGTCATATCCCTTGATTTTTTTCCAGTATCTATAGTCGAGTCCAGCCTTATATACATGCTGGGTCATGCGTCTTTTGAAACTGTTTTCTGCATCAAGTATGGATGATGTCATGTCCATGATTGTCTCACTGTTCTTGTCACGACTGAAACTGTAGTTTGCATAGAATGACAGGTCGGAAGCCTTGAGTATTCGTCCCAGCTTATACTGGATGTCAGCCATTGCGCCCAGATGAGTGTCAGGGCGGTCGATGCTTTCTGTTATGTCTGTCTGCGTTTGTGAGGGAATGAATGTGAGATAACGGTTGAAACGTTCTGTGTCATTCTCCTTCTTTGTGTAGTCCACTTTCAACTTGAAGTCGATGATGTCAGCATTGAATACACGTCTGGCTGACGATAGTTCCTGCGATGCCGTGTATGCCTTTGACTTGCTGTTGATGACTTGTCGGCGTGCGTTCTGCATCTGTGGGTCGAATACGGAGACACCCATACGGAACAGGGAGTCGAGCACTTCCATTCCGTTCTGCCATGTGTCTGTCTTTGACTCGTATTGATTGTGCTCACTCTCGCTCTTGTCATTGCCGTATCGTAGCTCGGTAATACTCTCAACCCAGAATGGCTGCTTGAGTGTGTAATGGTTCTTTGCTGATGCGTTAAGGGTCTTGTACTTGCCTGTTGAATGTGACACTCCGAATGTACTCATGTCGTCACTATGGAATGTCTCCTGATACTCGTCCGTGCCGGTATCGGTATTTGTGTGTGATACACTTACCGAGAACACGTTCTTACGTTTCTTGTTGTATCGGTAATCTTCAAGGTCGAGTGACTTGTTTGCAGTTCGTCCGTTTCCTCTGTATGGACTACTCCAGTAACCGCCGTTTGAATAGTTGGCTGTGTTGAGGTTATTGAGTCCTCCTACGATGGCTGTGCGTGAGTTGTCGGTAAAGTGTGCTGCAAACAGACGTGCAAGATACGAATCCTCCGTACCTGCTCCGACTTCGAGTGCAAGCCATTCACCTTTACGGTATTGCTTCTTCAGCTGTACGTCCATAACGAAGTCCTTTGGTGCAGTCTCGTCTTTCAGGGCAAGTGCCTTTTCCGATGTCCTGTTGTAAACCTTTATGTCCTTCACGGTGTAATATGGCAGATTCTCTAACATCAGTTTACGTTTGTCGCCAAAGAAGTCCTCTCCATTGAGAAGCAGGCTTTGCACCTTTCTTCCCTTTACGAATATCTCACCGTTCTTGTTGAGTTCAACATCTGGCAACTGCTTGATAAGTGCATCAAGCATACTGCCGTCTGCCACATTAAAGGCATCTGCATTATACACGAGTGTGTCGCCTTTATAGTAGAACTGCACCTTGGTTGCAGTTACTGTCACGTCATCAAGGTTACGTTCAAGGAATGTGTTCCTGCGTTTGAGAAACAAATCAGGCATCTCAATTATTCCGTCCTTGTCAGGGTAACGCAGGGACTTGGATGCGCTTGCCGTCTGGAAATTATGGTGTTTGGTCTTGACAATACACTTGCGAAGTGTTTTCCTGTTCTTGATGATGAACGTGTATTGTGCATCTATATACTGTGTTCCTCCGTGCCAGAAGTTGCCGGCTACGGTGGTCGTGCTGTCCAGCACCACACTGTCCTTTGTCATGAGATACACTTTCACATCCCCAATACCTGCGTGTGTGAAATTATCGAACACATAACCAGTAAGAGTTATGCTGTCATTCTGTGCAATTGCCTTGATTGTAATAAGCAAAAAAGCCGTAATAGTAACGATAATAATCTTCCAATTCATGGTCATAAAATAGTTGTATTAAGTTAAGAAGTAATTTTGTCAGTACAAAGTAAGGAAAAATAAAAGTGAGAAACAAATATACTTTGGGGAAAGTCTTCCATATTCGCCCAAAAACATATGATTAGAGCTAATAATACACTTAATATGCAAACAAGAAAGCCTTTACACTCTCTCTGCGAGTTATAAAGAAGAATAAATTGTCAAGACAAACAAAGAAACCTCCATAAAGACACTAACCACAAGCGTTCTTCTGTCTGCTCATTCAAGGCTATGACTCTTATGTGACTCCGATGTAAGTCCGTTGTTCCTCTGCTATTTTGCAGACAAGTAACAGATTTTCAGCAGACCGACAAGAGAGTGATAAGAGGAATGAGTCCGCTCTGTCGGGCGTGAATAAAATGAAAGTTCTCAACTTTTGCTCAAAAGTCGAGAACTTTGAGGCAAAAGTTGAGAACCTTGAAAAACGCACTTGTAAAACACTTGAAAATATTCATACGTATGAACGGTGTCAATGATACGTATGAACAACACGATTCATACGTATGAATGAATCGGACATAAATGTGTAAAATCAGACCTCGTACGATATGGTAAATCGTTCCTCGATTGATATAGTACATCAATCCTCGATTGAATTGGTATATCGATCCTCGATTGATTTTCCATATCGTATAAGTTCTAATAAAAGTAGCGAAAGAGTAACTTCCAGACTCCCTCCCCTAGGGGAGGGCATGGGGTGGGGCTTACCAGCTTCCGCCACCGCCACCGCCGACGCCACCGCCAGAGAAGCCTCCGCCTCCAGAAGAGCTTGACGTAGTGTCGTGACTGCTTACTGCTATTGAGCGGCCAATCTGACTTGCAACGGCGTTGCCGATATGTGCGGCAAGCATGCTTGATGTCAATGTGCCTGTTCCCTCATACCAGTCAGGCTCCTTTATGTCCAGTGTGCTGAACTTCTTAGCCCACTTGTCGGTAAGACCGAATACCATGGCGTATGGCAGGATGTCGTAGAAGAACGATGGATTCTCATCCACCTGTGACTTGAGCATTGGCAACTCAGACTTCTCGATGAACTCACGGAAGCCAAGGAGGAGCGACATTGTCTCAAGTCGGTACTTGGTGTCATGTACTGCATGACCGGAGAAGAGTACGATAACCCATCCTGCTGCCATGATGCCTGCAGGCACTTCGACAGGAACAAACATATCGTATTCGTTATACAAGAACAAGGCAAACACACCTGTGGTGAGTACACCAAGTACAATGTAAGCAGCATATTCAAGTGTCTTCTGCCAGAACGATGTAATCATATCGTAGTTTGAACGCCACATTCGCATAATAGATGCGCAGAATGCAAGTGCTCCCCATGCCAGTATTGCATATATTGCAATGCCTGTATGTATGACATCTACACAGTTGCAGCAGTTGATGGCAGCAATACCGCAGATGAAGAATGCGAGGATAGCAAAGACAGCCTTCCAGCTTGTTCTTATCAAGGCACGCTTTCCTGTAAACTCTTTCTTCAGGGCATTGATTGCCTCGTTTATCTCATAATGACAGTCGCCAAGCTCGGAGAGCAGCACAGTATCGCCGTCACCGAACAATACCTTCCAGAACTTCTTCTGGTACTTAGGCGCATCCTTAGGAAGACCCTTGACCTTGGTAAGCTCGATGTCTATCTCGTCCTTCTTGAAGATATGCTTCTTGCCAGGCACCTCACGTATCTTGAGATAACCCTTTGACGCAAACCATACAATGAGCGAAGCGAGGTCGCTGACATCCGCGCTGTCGTCGATGATGACACCCACCTCGGCACTGCTGATGCCGTCAGGTGCATTGTACTCGATGACCATGAGCGGCTTTCTGCGTCTGTTGCGGACAAAGCACAACATGACGATGACAAAGAAAAACGCTGTCAAGGCGATGAACACATACATCCACACGCTGCTTACCGTGAATGCGTCTTCCCAGTAGCCGTTCTCCATCTCCGAGAAAAGAGTGATGCCATTGAAAGGAGGAACATCAACGGTGCTGCCTGTGATATTCTTTCTGTCAGCCTTCACATCTATATGGAGGTCATTACCTATGCTTCCGTATGGGCCGCTGAACACGCGGAGTGTCTGTGGCAAATACTCTGGCAATGTCTTCTCAAAAGTAAGAACAAACTGGAAATGACCAATTGACGTATTCCAATCATCAGGCAATACTGTAGCATAGATATAGTCGGACACGTCGTAACGGTCATCAGGCACACGCAGTACATAGCTTATATTGTACTCATGGTCGCCACTGACATACTCGTCCTCATCGCCAATCTTGACAAGCACATAATCATCAGTTGATTCATCAAGCGAGTACTCTTCGCCACCCACATCAATGCTGTCAACAACCATGCTGTAGTTATACCTTGCCGAACCGCCATTGATGTTGTTGTTAAGGAAGAATGCGGTACGGATATAGAAGTATATTCCGTGCCTGCTCTCATTGAACACAACCTTCATGTGATCCTTCACTCGCCACACATTATCCTTCTGGATAAATGCCTCATGCTTCCACGCCTTGATTGTGTAGCCGTAGTCCACCTCTCTGTCCTCCGCCATCATGGCAAGAGGAAGAATGAGTAAGATGATGAATAAAAACAGATTCTTTTTCATAATAAAAGAAATGCCCCCTCCCATCCTCCCCCAAATGGGAGGTGACTAATGCCATGTCGGGGATATGTTTATCGTTTATGGTTAATTATCAATTCTCAATTGTCAATTATCAATTGCCCCTGTCCTCGTCCGTAAGGCTGTCCCCTTCGGGGGTCGGGGGGCTTTAGTTTCCGTCTGGCTTAACAATGTCGATGAAAGGGCCATCATTCCAATGGAATGTTTTCCAATCATCTGGCTTGGCTGGATTGAAAGGTGTATATTCACCATTGAGGTGCTCTACGACAGGAAGCTTGAGTTCCTTCATTCCCTCTATGACCATCTTAGCAATCTCGTATGCTCCGTATGGGTTGAAGTGAGTATTATCCTCAAACTTTGTCTTCTGGTTAGGATATGTGCCTGCTGGATAATGAACGAGTGAGCGTTTGCTATCCTCCACACCGAGAGTCTCAAAGAATGTGCGAGTCATCTCATGGAGTTCAATGACCTGTACACCGAGGTCCTTAGCCACCCAACGCATAGCCTCTGGATAGTTGGCGTGAGTCTCACGTATCTTGCCATTATCATCAAACATACGTCGCTGAGTTGGAGTAACGAAGATTGGTGTCACACCCTTGGCACGAGCCTCATCCACAAACTGCTTGAGTGCGTATGCGTAGTTGTAGAATGCACCGCTTCCAGGACGCTTCTCCTTTTGGTCATTATGTCCAAACTCCATGAAGATATAATCGCCCTTTTTCATGAGTGACACAATCTTCTTCAATCGTCCTGCTCCGATAAAGCTTGTGGCAGTCTCACCACTCTCGGCGTAGTTGCCCACAGCTACCTTATCATCAAACCAGCGTGTAATCATCTGTCCCCAGCTTGCCCAAGGTTCATAGTCCTGGTCAACAACAGTAGAGTTGCCACAGAGCCAGAGAGTAGGTACATCGTTAGCAGGCTCAATCTTTATACTTGAACAAGCAGGAGCATCACCGTTAATCTCAATCGTGAGCTTGTCATCCCAGTTGAGCTTGCTCTGCTCACGAGCCTTGATGCGTACACGGTCAGTCTTGCCGTCAGGCAGGTTGATGGTCGTGTTACGCTTGTTTACTATGAATGAATATTCCTTGAACTCACCCTTCTTCGTCACTGCATTCTGTACGAAGAGACGACGTGACTCTGCCCTCACGGTTGTGTTGCCTTTTTGCTTCTTTGAGCCAAGCGTTACCGTCACCTTGTAGTTACCATCAGGTACATTGACAGAGAAATAGAAGATACCTTCAGACAACTTAAATGTCTCTGTCTGTGATGTCTTGGCACTTGCTATGACCTCTTGAAAGTCGTAGCCGTAGCATTTATCCTTATTATATACATCCTCGGCATTAACCTTTGTCGCTGTCTTATCTCTGCCATCAAAGCTGAAATTGTACGTCTGTGCGTTCATCAGCGTGCTGACACCAAGTAAAAGTGTTGTAATGATTTGTTTCATTTAATAGATGGTTAAGTTGTTTTGATTTATGCCACAAAGTTAGTCTTTTTTTTCTTTTTGGCGCAAATTTCAATGATGTCAAATGATAAAACACTCATTCCTTGAAATTATTAAGCAAAAAAAGTAACTTTGCCCCTGTTTTTTCACACAATCGTATGGGTTCAAGTTCACAAAACAAAGTATGGATGCCAAACAGTTGCAATCTTCAACCATTGAGTTTCTCCGATTTCCATTAGCAGTAATGGTTCTGGTTATTCACATGACACCGAATGTGGTAAGTTTAGTTGATGCTGATTTCAATCTTCTTTCAGGTCATGGGTTATACAATGCCTTTGCCATTATGGGTTCACACGTTATTACCCATCTGGCTGTACCTACATTCTATATGATTTCGGGATACTTGTTTTTCCTTAACGTGAATGAATGGTCATGGGACGTTTACAAGACCAAGATTCGTAAACGTATATCTTCATTGTTTGTTCCTTATATGTTATGGAACATCATCCCCTTTGTAATCATGATAACATATATGGTCATAAGTGCTTATGTATGCGGAACGACCATGTCCGATGTTGTCACCTATGTCAAGGATGAGTGCTGGCGTTTCTTCTATGTGTATAAGGAATGGACGGAAGGTGTTGATTGGCTTGGTTATGAGGTGGTCAACTCTGCCCCTATTGACGGGCCACTCTGGTTCTTGCGTGACTTGATTGTGGTCACTTTACTCACTCCTGTCATCTATCTTGTGATAAGCCGGGGACAGAAAATAGCTATATGGATATTGTTCCTCGCTTATGTGTCAAGGGTATGGACAAATGTTCAAGGACTAAGTATCTTGGCAGTATTCTTCTTCTCGCTTGGTGCATACTTTGCGATAAACAAAAGCAGTATCATTTCATTTGCTGACAGATACAAGTACTTTTTTGTTCCGACAAGTGTTGTTCTTATGTTTGTCACTACAGTATATAACGGTGACAACACAGTAATAGGTCTGTACTTCTACCCATTCTACGTTAGTTCAGGAGTATTCACATTATGGTATCTTGCCTCGGTATGTGTTCGTAAATACAATATGAAGGTCAACGCCACACTCGTGTCAAGTTGTTTCTTTATATATGCTTTCCACTATGTTACCATACCGAGATACGATACACCATTGTCACTAATCAAGGGAATAACTATCAAGATAATGCCTGCAGACAACTGGGTTAGTGAGTTTATATGCTATATCGTCCCTCCAGTCATTGCACTATCTGTAATAATCGGTCTGTTTATCGTGTGCCGCAAGCTGTTCCCTAAGACAACCGCCATCATGACTGGTAACAGAGGTGATTGATTTTTTGATAAGTGGTATGGAAATCCCGACATCCGTAAACTCTACTGTCGTCTTTAACTTAGACCTGAACTCTGGATTTTTCTTACAAGATGAAAAAGAGCCTAATTCATATCTAACTAAGTCACATGTGTCTCTAACAATGGGCATAAAGTTCTGATACATGTCCGTAAACAATGCATACGGTATAAATAAAGCAGGCAAGCGCAATGTTTCGTTTGTCTGCTTTATTTGTTTTGTTGAAATGCACATCCAACACAAATGACTGCAGTTGCGTCATGAATAGTACTACTTACAGATAAAAAACTATCATTGGTTAGTCCGACAACAGATGCCTCAACAGAGTGAAATAAACAATCACATATTTGTGGTATTTTGCAATGAATAATAACTTTTTTGCATAAAAAAGTGATAAAAATATTTGTCAATTCAAATATTTGGTATAATTTTGCCACGAATTATTACAAAAGGACACAAATAAAAGGAATAGAACACCGACATTGACTGGCTATCACAGCAACGTGGCAACATGCATTTATTTAAGTACACACAAATAAAATAAGACACTTTATTTTCGCATGCACTTGATCAATAAAAAGGATGTGTTGAATATATCATGCGGTATAAATTCCTATAGTAATTAATCCTCAGTATTCATATTCAATTTAACTAAGAATAACAGTTCATTCGTGTGGCTTGCTGCATGAGTGGCAATTAACTAATTTAATAAACCACATTATTAGACAACCCAAAGGGAAACAACTATGGTGAAAAAATCTCTACTTTTTGGATTGATGATGTCATCACGTGCATTCTTGTTTGCACAAAGCGACATCAACAACAAGTTATCTGTTACAACACAGATGTTCCTGAATGAAAGGGACGGAAAAGAAGTTGTTCGTCGTAAGGCTCCTGCAAAGGAGAAAGAACTCGGACTCAAGCTTGATGAGTCATACCGCGCTCAGCTAGAGTGGAATGACGGACGTATCTATGCTGAGCCAGAGGTTCAGAATGGCGTCAAGTACATCTCTACATTCATCCGCGTGAAGAACGAGGCTGAAATCAGCGAACTCGAGGCTAAGGGAGTACAGGTTCAGTGTAAGTTCAACGACGGACTTCTCACTGCTAACATCCCTGTTGACTCACTTGAGTCAGTAGCAAACCTTTCAAATGTACAGCGCATCAACGTATCACCACTTATGCGCCCTACTACAAATGCTGCACGTACAGCCACAAACACAGGTGCAGTACTCACACATTCTGCAGATGCTATTGCAGCAGGACTTCCAAAGGTGTATGATGGTACAGGTGTCGTACTTGGTGTAATCGATACTGGTATCGACTTCCAGCACATTGCATTCAAGGACAAGAACGGAAACTCACGTATCAAGCGTGCATACGTTTATAACGGTTCATCTGCAAAGGAATACACAAGCATCACAAGCTCAGCTCCTACAACAGACGACTCTGGTGAGGACCACGGTACTCACACATCATCTACTGCAGGTGGTTCAAGCGTTATCATCAATGGTAGCAACGTAACTGTAACAGACAATCACGCAAGTGCTACTTACGGAGGTATTGCTCCAGGTGCTGACCTCTACCTTGCAGGTGTAAAGGGTCTTTCAAGCACATACATGGCAAATGCTTTCCAGAAGATCTGTAACTATGCAGACTCACAGGGTAAGCCAGTTGTAGTAAGCAACAGCTGGGGTTCACAGTATGGTCCTCACGATGGTACAGGTGACTTCGCAAGCATCACATCACAGTACTTTGGTGACAACCACCCTAACCACATCTGTCTCTTTGCTGCATCAAACGATGCTGGTAGAGCATCAGGCAACGGCGGTTTCCATGCTTCTGGCACTTCTTCAAGCTCAAACCCATTCGGAACAGTGCTCCGTAGCCACGCATACAGCAATACCGATGATGGTTACTACTACAGCGGTATCATTGCTAACGCATGGTCACGTTCTACAATCAGCGGAAGCCTTGCCTGCAAGATTTTTGTCCTTGACTCAAGCACAGGTGCTGTAAAGACATCTGTAACAGTCACAAGAGGAAACTCAAGCTACAAGACAGTAAGCGGACTTTCAAGCTACTACGATGGAACACTCACTGTTTACTTTGACTACATCAACTCTTCAAAGAGTCAGATCCTTCTTCAGACATCTGGTCTCACTTCAAAGGGCACAACTCAGACAACTAAGAACGGTAGTGCATTCTACAACAGTAAGTACACACTTGCAATCCAGATCTATCCAACAAGCGGTAGCACAACTATCGACACATGGGCAGGAACAAGCAGCTACTTCAGCAGCACTCCTTCAACAAGTGGCTACAATTGGGCAGCAGGTTCAGACAACTCATCTATCAGCGACGAGGCTACAATGCCAAGCGTCATTGCTGTAGGTGCATACGTTTCAAAGAACAGCGTAAAGGACTACAATGGTACTACTCATAGCCTTGCACATAAATATACTGTTGGCGACATTGCTTACTTCTCAAGTTACCAGGAAGCAGGACAGGGTGCCACAGGACAGCTTATCCCATGGATTACAGCACCAGGTGCAACTGTTGTTGCTGGTGTAAACCACTACCACAAGACTGGTGGCTACATTGACAATACGTATGCTAACTACGAGATGTACCGAGTTAACTCTAACACTACTAATCCTTACGGAAGCATGGAGGGAACATCTATGGCAACACCAGTTGCTGCAGGTGTCGTAGCACTTTGGCTTCAGGCTGCAAAGGAGACTAACCAGTCACTCACAACAACAGCAGTCAAGAACATAATGAAGAATACTGCCATCAACGATACATATACTACTCGTGGTGCAAATGCTTCACACTTCGGTAACGGTAAGATCAACGCTCTTGGAGGTATTCAGGCAATTCTTGGTACTTCAGGTGGTTCAACAACTCCTGACCCACAGCCATCACAGAATCCTTCACTCACAGTGTCTAAGTCTTCTGTATCACTTGCTACTACAACTGGCACTCCTGTATCTGCTACTTTCACAGTTACAGGAACAAATGTAACTAACACAGCTACTGTTTCTCTCACAAACTCTAATGGTGTATTCTCAGTAACTCCTGCAACAATATCTGCATCTGCTCTTGCTCAGGGCAAGACAGTAACAGTTACATTCACACCACAGACATCTGGTACTTACACAGGTAAGGTGACAATCACATGCGGAACTGCTTCTGTAAACGTGAACCTCACAGCTACTGCCACTCAGCCAGAAACAAATACTGGTGGTACAGCATCAGACAACTACCTTGACCTCCGCAAGTACAACACAATCAACAACGCTGGTGTATATGGAGTAAACAATTTCTACTCAATTGTCAGCGATGGCAGCAACGCATGGATTTCTGTTCCTGCTTATGGTGCATACTATTCATCAGACTATCAGGGATGGATTTCTGCAAGTAACATCTCTACAGTTCGTACAACATGGAGCAAGGCTGACGTATTCGGAGGCTACTCATCATTCTTCAACTCAAGCTCTAACGCACGTGCCATCACATCAAGCTCTTACGGCTCAACAGCTGCAACAGAGACATTCTACGTTACTAACTGTACAGCAGTAAGACTTTACGGATACGGACGCAGCACATCAAGCTGGTTCAGCAGCTCTACTGGTTCAATCAGCATAAAGGTTTACCAGTGCACTAAGAACGCTAATGGTTCTCTCACAGCATCTTCTACAGTTGCTGCTTCTAACTCAAGCACAACAAATGGTGCTGTTGCAATTCCTGTCACAGGACTTGATGCAAACAAGATTTACAAGGTTGTTGTTAGCGTTTCAAAGTCTTACCTCTATGAGGTAGCATTCCAGACAAGCTTGTCAAACATCAATGGATACAGCATCTCATCTGTTATTGGTGACCTTCCACAGGAAGCAACTGCTATCGACGACGTGACAACAGACGAGCCTGCTGACAACAAGATTTACACAATCAACGGTCAGTATGTTGGCAACGACATCAACGCCCTTCCAAGGGGATTGTACATCATCAATGGCAAGAAGGTTAACGTACGATAAATAGAACTCACAACTAAGGTTGCACAACCTTTGTTATAACAAAAAGGTCAGCTTGCGTATTGCAAAGCTGACCTTTTATTAGTTAATAACCTATACTCTTAGAAGCGTATTCCTGTTGAGAATTGGAACTGGCAACCAGTATATTTATCTACATCATCAAACATATAGTACATTACCTTACTTGGTGACACGACATCTATATTTGCCACAAAGCCCATCTTCTTGCTTATAGGAATATCAATGCCCACTCCTGCATATAGGCCATAAGACTCAAGCATTGCCATGGATCCGCCTACACTATACAAAAATTTTACGCCTTTGCCAAATGTTACCCATCTCTGCAAGCCCAACTTTATGTTAAACCATACAGGAATATCCATTTCCTTATCATGATATAAATCCAAATTAAATCGCATTGATGTGTTTTTTATCAAACGGCTTATATCTGGAGATAATCCAATACCAAGAATTGGAAAAAGCGTTGCTGCTTGATAATCGTTTGTCTCAAAATAATGGGAAGCACCTAAGGTTACATAATACGCACACCTGTCATTGTCATTTTTTTCGTCAAACTCATACTTTATACAATCCTCGCCAGATGTACAAACATCCTCGTGATATGTACGGGCAATGTTTATAATGTCCCTGGCTTTCATTGGCTTCGTCTTAACCTCATCAGCTGAGCTAAAAGATGAATGAGAGAGAAAGTTGTACAAATCACGTGAGTTCTTCGTAATAGTTTTTTCGTCAACAGTTGCCAAGTTTGTGTAGCTCTTGTAAGATTGGATTTCACCCATTTCGTTCTCGAAAAAATAAATGTCATCATAAGATATGCCTCTCACTCGATATACATTGAGTACACCTTTTATCATGTATTCGGCAAAAACAAGGCTACGTTTTTCTTCAATTTCAAACTCTTTGGATATGTAAAACCTACCATTATTGCTAAACCTATAACCAAGTATTTCCCCTGGTAAATAAGTTCTAAATTCATTCTTGTCGTCTGCTTTGAATGTACATTTGGTTGCATTCATCTCATCTGTACGATAATCAATTGTTCCATAAATTGTGTCGTTGTCATTGGTGATGACAAAGCCACGTTCAGGGTTCTGCTGTGCACTCACTGTTGTAAACGTCAAAGCAACGAGAAGTGCAAACATAGTTCTTTTCATAATTGTTTGTCTTTTGTTTGTAGTTAAGTTCATTTGATAGTTTTTGAATGTGTTATGTTAAAAGCGATCGCAAAGGTACGAATATTTATTTGTGTTATCCAAACTTTATATTGTTTTTTAAAAAAAGAAGGTGCGCGTCACGCACACCTTCTTCGCATATAAAAACACTATGTGGCTTTAAATTTTTCAATTAACAATTAATAATAAGCATGTTGGTACGACTATTTTGAATTCTGCATTTTGAATTGTTCATTTAACAACTGTCTTGCGTACAGAACCGTCAGACATCTTGATGATGTTTATGCCCTTTACGGCTGAAGATAATCTTGTACCTGATAAAGAATATACAGATTCTGCTGTGCCTGCTGCACGTGAAGAAGCGATGGACAAGGCTGGATCGGTAGTTGTGAACGTAACCTTGAACATGATACGCTTGCCTGCATACTCAATACCGATGTTTACGACGGCATCCATTTGCTTGTTGTCGGCATCCACAAAGTCGGCAAGGATGGCAAGGCAGTCGCCTACTCGGTCGATACCTACGAAGAATGCCCCATTCTCCTCTGCTGCTGCATCTGCATAACCGTTGGCACTGTAGGCTGCTGAACCACCGATGCTCTCTGTGTAGGTCTGTGTAGGTGACTTGACAAAGACAACGGAAAGCTCGTCAAAGACGGACTCTATGCTCTCGATGCCGAAAAGTTCGCATATCTTGTCATTGTCAATAATGCCCTCAAACTCAGAAGTGGATGTCTCATCTACGAATACCACGGCATCTTCCGTCTGGATGACTTCTGCGTCAGGTATAATCTCGTCCACGTACTTCACTGTAATTATATACTGCAAATATGCGCCTGTCTCCGTATTCACGAAATAGAGATTGGCATTGTATGTGTCGCCTGCATTGTGTGTGCCAGGGTAACGGAACCAGACAAGCTCGCCTTCTACGTATGATACACCGAATGAGGATGAACCGCTCCATCCGTCTGCTGTCACGCAGTCCTGGTAATCGCCTTCACCTACAACGTTAGAACCAAACCAGAAGCCTGGGCGTGGGTCGCAGTTGTATTTGTCGGACATACCTACCTTTTTTGTAAGGTCGGTTGGGTATATATATACAGTGTCGGAATATATTGTGAAGTCCTTTGTGCCGATGACGGAAGCAATGTAATCGAGGTCGAGCGCAGTGTTTGCATTTACAGGATAATCCGTGTCGTGAGGTACAATCTGCTTAGTGATGTATTCCTTTGACTTGAGTGTGAGAGTAACCTCGTCATGAGGAACGGCAGGGATGACTGTGTATGCGAGGTGTACCTTGTAGTAGTTGTTCTCGAAGATGAAGAGGAAATCAGCCTCTTGCAACTTGCTTCCCTCCGTCACGTCGTCAAATCTGTTAGGACGCTGACCGATGGCAAACTTACCGTCAGGGAGACCTGCGGCAGTGATATAGAATGTGCCGTTGCCATCCCACTTGTCGATGAAACCGTTCTCGTTGAAGAAGAAGCCTCCGTAGTCGGCAGTATGTTCGTTTGAGATAATGCCTTCATCGGAGAATGCGAACAACTCGCTGATGTCTGAAGCCTGACAGCCAAGGAGTGAATATACTTTCTCTATGTCCACCTGTATGTTCTTGGTCATATAGTCGTTGCTCACCTCTGCCGTGACGGCTATGGTTGTGTCGCCCACGCAGGTCAGCTCTGCAAAAGGAGGAATTGCAGGCACATACACATTGGTTGTGAGCGTCACGGCAGCAGCTTTGTTGCCGTTGATGATGTATAGGATTGATGTGAACACGTCGCCTTCCTTCATGCCATCAGGGTACTGACCTGTAGTGAAGGAGAACTCGCCGTCGTTAAGCTTTATCTCCTGAGTGTAGAATGTGCTGTTTCCTGTTCCCCATCCCTTTGGCGCATTTCCAATGTAGACCGGGTCTGTGCCGTCATCCGTGTCTTGGTAGTAAGCTCCGAACCAGCTACCTCCTGCAGCATCCTCTGGTTTGGCAAGGTCGTCGCTCCATGAATATACTGGGATGGCATCGTCGGTCTCCTTCACGGTGTTCATGAGTCTTGTGAAGGTGTAGTTGGAAGCAACGGAGTCGAGTTCTGCGGATGTTGTGCCGAGAGCGTCGTAAATGCCTTCAAGGGTGACGGATACTGTCTTGTTCTCATACGACTTACCCACGATGAAAGGAAGCGTCATGTCGTATTCCTTCATGATTGTGAGGTCTGTTAGTTTTGTTACTGGCTCTTTTAGAGTCGATTCCTGTGCATTGACGTTGTCTGCAATCATCATTGCACCCAAAAACGATAGTGTTAGTAATGTTGGTTTCATTTTGGCTTTAGATTTTTTTGAGGCGATTCTTTCGCCTCAAATATTTTGGTATTATTTATGCAAAGAATTAAAAAATATGGCAAGTCGTGTGTGAAAAAAATCTAAACTGAAGTTCGTTGGACTATTTTTACATCATCATCATTGTCACATTGCTGAATTTTTCCTCTTGTTAGTCTTTTTGTATTTAAAACTCACACTTTTTATTGATAATGTTTCCGCGTTTCAAAATGAATGTGTAATTTTGCCGAGTGTTTGTGCGTTCGTGATATGTGCAAACATGAGGACTATAAATAACGTATTCAAAATCTACAAGTAGTGCAGGGCTGAGGCTCAGCTACTCAAATACCGTAATAGATGATGAACAAACGTGGGTGTACCAAACTGTTTCAAGTGTTCATTATGTGTGTGATGTTCCTATGTCACACAAGTGTCTCTGCGCAATATTCAAAAGTACTTAAATTTCGGCATCTCAACATTGAGAACGGACTACCCAGCAACAATGTACGTGCATTGATGCAGGATAAGTACGGCTATATTTGGATAGGTACTGGATATGGAATAGCGAGGTACGATGGGCACAACTTCACATGTCCGAGGGGACCTAAGACAAAGGCGAGCTGTTCGGCTTTATGCGAGATTGACGACACGGTATGGATTGGTACGAATGATGGACTAATCTTCTATTCGCATCGTTGTGATAGCGTTGCCAGCTTCGATAAGACAACCAAGGACGGATTCGGCATTACGTGTGTTATCACAAGGATTATGCCTGACAAGCAAGGCAACATCTGGATTACCACTTCTGACCAAGGCGTATATTGCATAGACAAGAAGATGGAGTTGAAACATTACCCTCTTCCTGATGGTGACATGACGGCGGCGTCCCTGCTCGTGACAAGTAAGGATGAGGTCTGGGTGGCAAGCAACTGGAATAAGAATAACTTTGTAAAGCTCAATCGTAAGGCTGATAGGTTTGAACCTGTAAAGGTGAACAACCTAACAGGGGACAATATCTACTTCGGTGGAATAACCATCGAGGAGGGTAGTGACGGCATTATATGGTTCGGTTCATGGTCTGCTGGGCTCTTGAAATATGATACAAAGACTGGTAACCTTACGTATGGTATAAAAAGGGATGAAGAACACCTCTACCACATTCACTGGATAACCAAGAGTGAGGAAGGTAAGCTGTTAATCAGTTCCGATCAGGGGCTTTGCATCTTCGATCCAAAAACTTCTGTGCCTCATTTCTATGGACAGGATGAGCTTTCGCCATACGCTCTTGCTGACTGCTACACATATCCTATCTTACTTGACAAGGAGGGTGCTATGTGGGTTGGTACATACTACTGTGGTTTGGAATATACTCACCCAAAGGTTACCAATTTCACTAACTTCACTCGGTCTTCCTACCGTAACTCTGTGTATGGCAATGTCATCAGTAACATTCGAGAGGATGCCTATGGCACTCTATGGATAGGTAGTGATGATGGTGGATTGTCATCATACAACAAGGCGACAAATCAGTTCCGCTCTTATGAGCCACAGGGCGCAAAGCAGAAGAGAAACGTACATGGTATGTTCATTGATGGCGATGACCTGTACGTCGGTACATACTCCACGGGTCTCGATATCATTAATGTCAAGACTGGTGCAGAGAAGCATTACAAGTCTTTCCAAGGCACTGACGGTAAGACCTATGGTGTGAGTGCTTATTCCATCTATAAGTGCAGGGACGGCAAGATATGGATTGGTACGTTCAGTCATATCCTTACGTTCGACCCGGTATCTGGTCTCGTGACTCCAGAAAAGAAGACATCCAATGTGATTATTGATATCAAGGAGGATAAGAAAGGTAACATGTGGTTCTGTGCTGATGATGACGGCCTTTATCGCTACAATTGTGATAAGAGATCATGGAAGAAATACGTGGACTTCACATCCAATAAGCAGAAATATGACGCTAAGGTTGCCATCAACTGCATCTATGAGGATGTGCGTGGTGAGTTATGGCTCGGAACGTCATTCGGTTTATTCAAATATGATAAGAAGAACGACAAGTTCGTTTCCATCGAACTTCGTGGTACATATCCGAATGTCAATAGCATAGAGGGCGAGGGTAGTGACCTGTGGTTGGCTACCACGGCTGGACTTTTAGCGTTCTCGACAACCACTAATGAAGTGGTGCGTGAGTACAAGGGTGGTGATGGTATTGACAACATCGATTTCACTCAGAACACGGTGTGCAAAAGTGCTGATGGAACGATATACCTCGGTACTACACATGGATTCACTTCGTTCAATCCTTCAAGGATGAGGGGTAATGTGGTTGACCCTAAGGTGGTGTTCACGGGTATCGAACTTTTCGGTAAGCCTGTACTCATTGGTAGCGACAACCTCAGCGACAACCTCAACAGCGTTGATGAGGTAGAGTTCTCATATAAGGAGAATTCTATCCGCATATCATTCTCGGCAATGAGTTACCTCATGCCTGAGAATAACATGTACCAGTACTATCTCGAAGGACTGGAGGACGATTGGAACACTCCTACCCATGAGCATAGTGCCACTTACACCAACCTCTCTCCTGGCACATACGTGCTCCACGTTAGGGCTGCCAACAATGACGGTATATGGAATGACGACGAGGTGACACTTACCATTGTCATCACTCCTCCTTTCTACTGGAACACACCAGTCAAGTGCATATATCTCGTCCTCCTTGTCCTTGCCATATATTTCATCATTAGTTTCTTCCTCAAGAAGAAGGAGAGGGAACATATTGAGGAGATAAAGGAGATAAACACTCAGAAGGAGCATGAGGTACACGAGGCACGTATCAAGTACCTCACCATCAGTGATTCTGATAATGAGTTCCTCAAGCGATTGGAGAATACTATCGAGAAGAACTTCTCTAACCCTGAAATATCTGTTGACTTCCTTGCTGCAGAGATGAATGTGAGCCGAAGTGGTCTCTTTGCCAAGGTGAAGAACCTTGCGGACGTCACTCCGAATGAGATGATACAGATTATCCGTCTCAAACATGCTGCCCACCTCCTCGAGACTAAGCAGTATCGTATCAACGAGATATGTTACATGGTGGGATTCAACAGTCCGTCTTACTTCACCAAGTGCTTCACTAAGCATTATGGTGTGAAACCTGCGGAATATACTAAGCAGAATACAACGGAACAGACGGAAGAAAAGAAAGAAGAGGAAAACTAAAATCTATAATTTCAAATTTATGCCTCTGGGTAAAAAAGGTGCTCCAGAGGCATAAATTATAGATTCGAAATAAGACATTAATTATTGTAATTCTAATTTTTATAAAATCCCCATTAACCTCAAATGAAGTCAGACATTGAAATAGCCAGAGAATGCAGTCTTAAGAACATTGACAGCATTGCAGACTATATCGGTATTCCGCTCAATGAGCTGGAAACCTACGGACGTTACATAGCAAAAGTGCCAGAGACGCTCATTGACCAGAAGAAGGTGGACAAGAGCAACCTCATCCTCGTCACTGCCATCACACCTACAAAGGCTGGTATCGGTAAGACGACAGTCAGCATCGGACTTGCACTCGGTCTCAACAAGCTCGGCAAGAAAGCCGTATGCGCTCTGCGTGAGCCATCACTCGGTCCTTGTTTCGGAGTAAAGGGAGGTGCTGCTGGTGGTGGATATGCACAGGTACTCCCTATGGACAAGATTAATCTCCACTTCACGGGTGACTTCCATGCCATCACATCTGCCAACAACATGATTGCTGCGCTCCTCGACAACTACATCTATCAGCATCGTGACGAGGGCTTTGCTCTCAAGGAAGTGCTGTGGAAACGTGTGCTCGACATCAACGACCGTAACCTGCGACACGTCGTTACAGGTCTCGGAACAAAGACAGACGGTATCATTGCTGAAACTGGATTTGACATCACTCCTGCAAGTGAGATTATGGCTATCCTGTGTCTCTCAAAGGACATTGATGACCTTCGACGTCGCATCGACAACATCATCCTCGGTATCACATTCGACGATAAGCCTTTCTATGTAAAGGACATGGGTGTAGGAGGTGCAATCACCGTGCTTCTTAAGGATGCCATCCATCCTAACCTTGTGCAGACAACTGAACAGACTCCTGCTTTCGTACATGGCGGTCCTTTTGCCAACATAGCACACGGATGTAACACTATACTTGCCACAAAGTTGGCAATGACATTCAGCGACTACGTAATCACGGAGGCTGGATTCGGTGCTGACCTCGGTGCTGAGAAATTCTACGACATCAAGTGTCGCAAGAGTGGTCTCCAGCCTAAGCTCACCGTCATCGTGGCTACTACACAGGGCTTGAAGATGCACGGAGGTGTACCACTCGAGAAGATTAAGGAACAGGACATCGAAGGTCTCATCAAGGGACTCGACAACCTTGACCGCCACATAGAGAACATCCGTAAGTTCGGACAGAGCGTGGTGGTAAGTTTCAACCGTTATGCTACCGACACAGATGCCGAACTCGACATACTCCGCAAGCACTGTGAGAAGATAGGTGTTGGCTTTGCCGTCAACAATGCCTTCATGGAAGGTGGTGAGGGAGCAAAGGAACTGGCACAGGTGGTTATCGACACAATAGAGAACAAACCATCACAGCCACTCCACTTCGTTTACGACGACAAGGACGACATCAAGACAAAGATAGAGAAGGTGTGCCGTGAGATATACAGAGCTGACAGCGTAACATACGGAAAGACTGCCTTGCGCATGCTTGAGCGTATCGAGAAACTGGGCATCCAGCATTACCCTGTCTGCATTGCCAAGACGCAGTATTCATTCTCAGCCGACCAAAAGTTGTATGGTTGTCCTTCAGACTTCTCAATCAAAATACGTGACCTTGTCATCAACAATGGTGCCGAGATGATTGTAGCCATAGCAGGCGACATCATGCGTATGCCAGGACTCAGTATGTCTCCTCAGGCAGAACGCATAGACATCGTGAACGGAGAGATTGAGGGATTGTCATAAATGACATCCCCCAACTCCACGATAAATAAGTCGTAATTCCTGAAGGAATAACAAATATTGGAGGCTCTGTTTTTTCAAGTTTTTCTTTTGCCATGATGCATGGTAACATTTTTGCCTTTTTTTATTTGAAATGTTGCCTTGTTATGTTACATTGCCTTCCTATTCTGTACCATCATTGTGTTTTGGTTACGTGGTTTGTTTTTTCTGTTACAAATGATTCGTGTATTTGGGGCATAATTCATTACCTTTGCACTCGATTACTTTAATAACGATTGAATGGTAACAACAACCATCATTGCAACTAACTTCAGAAGCAACACAATTATTATGAAAAAACTGCTACTAACATTACTGGCTTTGGCGCCGTTCGCAACTACACAGGCCCAGAGCCAGTTGTATCCACAGCATTTCGATCTTTCCGAGATTACACTTCTTGATGGTCAGCACAAGACCATGATGGAGCTTAATGCTAAATTACTTCTCGACTATGATGCAGACAGACTGATGACTCCGTTCATTCGTCAGGCAGGTTTGTCTGACAAGTCAACATCCAAGTATTATGGTTGGACAAAGACACATCCTACCTTCTCCAACTGGGGACTTCCTGATTGGAGTCTTGAAGGACACGTGGGCGGACATTATATCACAGCCCTCTCACTTGCTTATGCTGCAATGAACGATGGTAAGCATGACGACCTTCGCAAGCAGCTCAAGTCACGTCTTGAGTATTGCCTTGCAATAATGAAGGATTGTCAGGATGCTTACGCAGATGATACCAAGGGTATGAAGGGATTCATCGGAGGACAGCCAATCAATCAGGTCTGGACAGGACTCTATGCCAATAACCTTACAGAATTCAAGAAGTATGGCGGATGGGTTCCTTTCTATTGTCAGCACAAGGTGCTTGCAGGACTTCGTGACGCATATATATATGTGGGCAATGAGGATGCAAAGGAGATGTTCAGAGGTCTCTCTGACTGGAGCATCAATGTAGTAAGCAAGCTTTCTACTTCAGATATGCAAACTGTACTCGGATGGGAGCATGGAGGCATGAACGAGACATTGGCTGATGCCTACAAGCTCTTTGGTGACAAGAAATATCTTGATGGTGCAAAGAAATATAGTCATCAGTATATGATTGACGGCATGGCTACGTTCAACAAGGACTTCCTTTCTGGTAAGCATGCCAATACTCAGGTACCTAAGTATATCGGCTTTGAACGTATCTGGCAGGAAGACAAGAAAGGTTCTGTAACTCTCGGAACAGCAAATAAGACCTATCGTAGCACAGTACTCAACTTCTGGAATGATGTTGCTGAGAACCGTACCGTATGTATCGGAGGTAATAGTGTGAGTGAGCATTTTGTTGACCACAAGAATGGTTCAGCATACATCAATAACCTTGAAGGTCCTGAGTCATGTAACTCTAACAATATGCTCAAACTCTCTGAGGACTTGTTTGACGATACTCACGATGTAAAGTATGCTGACTTCTACGAGGCAACGATGTATAATCACATCATGTCAACTCAGGATCCAACGACTGGAGGATATGTGTACTTCACATCACTACGTCCACAGAGTTACCGAGTATATAGTCAGGTGAACAAGGGTATGTGGTGCTGTGTAGGTACTGGTATGGAAAACCATAGCAAGTACGCTCACTTTGCCTATACTCATAGTGTGGATAATGATACACTCTTTGTCAATCTCTTCGTTCCTTCTGAGTTGAAGAACGATAAGTTCTGCGTCAAGCAGGAAACGAATTTTCCATTTGAACAGAAGACAAAGATTACAATTACCAAGGCTGGTAAATATACTCTTGCCGTTCGTAAACCAAGTTGGGTAGAAGGTGGTGGTTCATACACATGTACTACCAAGAACTGGAAGAAGGGTGACGTTGTTGAAGTTGACCTTCCAATGAAACTCCGTGTTGAGACTTGTCCTGACTACAACGGTTATGTTGCATTCAAGTATGGTCCTATTCTTCTTGCTGCTCGTACTGAGACAGAGAGTAAGTTGCAGAACGAATACGGAGGTGAGGGACGTATGGATCACTCACCAGGTGTAGTGGCAAGTGTTAAGCCTCTTGGCGATTCTCCTCTTATCATCGGCAATAGGGCTGATGTGCTTGACAGTATTTCTGTCGTTGACGCAAGCAAGCTGGAGTTTAATCTCAAGACATATAATAAAGGTACTATAAAGCTTGAGCCTTTCTATGCCATTCATCATGCTCGCTATGCCTGCTACATGTTCCAAGGCACGCCAGAGGAATATGCCGCATCGTCAATGGGACAGGCAGATGCTGCAGAGAAGGCACTTCGTGACCGTACTCTCGACTTCGTGGCAACAGGTGAGCAGCAGAGTGAGGCAGGTCATCAGGCAAAGTATTCTGGCGGTTCAACAAGTGGCTCGTATCGTGGTGAGACCTATCGTGACGGACAAGCTAACGGATATGTGCAGTATGTACTTGAGAACAAGGATGGCATTACAGAGAATGTGGCTCTCATGATACGTATGATTACGGCAGACAGGAATCGCTCAATGTCTATCTATGTGGATAACGTGAAGGTTGGCGAGTTTACTGTGCCTGCGCGCTACAAGGGTGCTGACGATAACGGATTCTTCAATGTAGAGTTCCCATTACCAGCGAGTGTACTCAAAGATGCAAAGGGTAATGTTAAGACAAAGATTACATTCAAGGTTGTTGCTTCGCCAACGACTCTTCTTCCTGGATTATATTATTTGAGACTTCTCAAAGACTATAAGGACAATTCTTATGTGTGGAATTGTACCGACTGGCAGACTGGTGATTCTGGTCGCGTAAGTCAGGGTAAGTTCTCTTATGACACAGAGAATAATACTATTATTATTAACGCAGGGACAGGTGTGAACAACACCTGTCTCTCTTTTAATTATGCTAACTGTGATTATGACGTAAAGAAGTCAGACAAGTATCTTGTTGTCCGTGGACGTAATCTTTCTACAGCAAGTGGCAAGAATTATCTGTGGTGGCTCAATGGCGTGAACCGTGGTACGAGTGTTGTACCTGATTTCACCAAAACCATTTCTATGAAGGATGCAGAAGGCAAGACTTATCGTAGTGTCATCATTGCATGGGACATGACAAAGTCGGGTATTGACGACAACAACAATACCGACCCTTTCAGCTTTGCCAATGGTCAGACAATCTTTGGACTTACATCCACTACTGGTACTTCTACGATAGAGTACATTGGCTTTGTCAGTTCCGTTCAGGATTATGCCAATGCGGTAGGAGTAGAGGGAGTCGTAACGACGACCAAGAATGGTAACGGTGCCATTTATAGCCTTTCGGGTATGAAGCTAAACGAAGAGCCTTCCACTGGCGTATATATAAAAGATAAGAAGAAAGTAGTGAAATAAATTATTTATGTTTATAAAAAAAGCCTCCGACCGTAGCGATCGGAGGCCTTTTTTTATTTCAATGTGAAAGGTAATGTTGCCTTGATGTCACGGCTTGAAGCAGCAACGAATGCCTTGAATGTGCCTGACTCGGCTACCCATTCGTGCTTGTTCTCATCGTAGAACTTGAGGGCAGAGTAAGGGATGGTAATGGTTACATCCTTGCTCTCGCCTGGATTGAGAGATACTTTCTTGAAGCCTTTGAGTTCCTTCTGTGGACGTACTACTGAACATTTGTCGTCGCCAATGTAGAGCTGTACGACTTCCTTACCTGCCACCTTGCCTGTGTTCTTAACTGTCACAGTCACGTCAATGCTTCCGTTTGGTGCGATTATCTTGGAAGAAAGGCGTGCGTTGCTGTACTCGAATGTGGTGTAGGAAAGTCCGTAGCCGAATGGGAAGACGATTGTCTTAGGTGCACGGTCAAAGTGGCGGTAGCCTACGAAGATGTCCTCTGCATATACTTCAACTTCATTACCCTTGCCATTGTGTTTGCGAGCGTCAAAGTCAGTATTTAGCTTTGCCAAACTTAGTTCTGCTGGTACTGCCTTCTTGAGGGCGTTTGCCTTGGCGATAAGGTCAGCTGACTTTGGATTTGCATTCTTGACAGTTGACTCGTTGACAAGTCCCTTAGGAGTGCGCTCCTCGCCTGTGCGGAAAGCTTCTGGCATGTCCTTTGGCTCAATGCCTGGATAGCCAATGAGACCATACTGATGTGAAGGGTAATCCTCAAGCTTTGCACCGTATGTAAATACTGTCTTACCTGATGGATTCACGTCTCCGCTAAGTACGGCTGCAAGTGCGTGACCTGTCTCCGAGCCGAGATACCAGTTCTGGAT
>R24__coassemble_475_pt1 | contig 26918 bp, 19 predicted proteins | sample R24__metabat2_low_PE_026 | metagenome-assembled genome bin R24
TTTAAAATAAATAATATTATATATATATTTGTCACATAAAAAAAAACGACTCGTCTTTTTAACATAATTTGCATTATGCAACGACTAAAACTAATTAACATTTTTTATTTCTAAATTTCATTTATCATGAACAAAAAAGAATACAAAAATCCGACAACGAAGCTTGTCAAATTACGCCATCAATGTCACCTTTTGGTAGGTTCTGGTAACGATTTGTATAATCAAGGTGAAGGACAGGGAGGTCGCGAGGATTGATTAACACTATGTTTAATCGTTTGCCACTCGGCTTTCCCGAAGGGTAACTCTTGGCTTGCCCAAGAATCCTAAGGAATCCAGACATAAGGAGGGCAGCACTTCCCGCTACGGCGGACGGATGCTGCTCTCCATTTTTCGTTTAGCCTAATACACATTATGTACCGACTAAAACCATAGGAATTGTACATACTCTCACCAGAAGGTGATAATATATTACTCGACATTCCTGCATATTCTCTGAACATCATAAGAGTAAAAGGAAAAAAATAAATACTCTGGAAAATACATACTGCAGAATAAACACATCAATACTGCGCAGTATTGAGGCCGATACTGCACAGTACGGTTTTTTGTATGCCAGAAATGAGGGTTGTGCAACTTTGCCTCTAAAGTTGAAAACATTGGAATAAAAGTTGCGCAACAACACATAGGGAAAAAGATGTGTCTAAAAAATGGACATGCAGATGTACAAATGTTGGACACGTGGAAATATCGGCATGAGGGGACACATGGAATGATGCTTAATCATCGTACATTTGTACAAAACATCAAGAATACAATGAAAACAAACAAGATTATTATCATTCTTTGTGCTGGCATGATTACGATGATGACCGGTTGCAGAACAAAGACGAAATTGATTGGTAAAGTAGGAAAGCCTGTTGATTTGGGTCTTTCCGTATTGTGGGCTGACCACAACCTGGGAGGCGAGTGCGTGACAGACAGCGGTATCTCTCTACCTGTGGAGACGAAGGGAAAGAAGAAGGTGATTGATACCGCAAAACACATGTGGGGAAAAGGATGGCATTCACCTTCCATCAGTCAGATGCAGGAACTGATAAATGAATGTGACTGGCGTAGTACCACACTGGATGGTGTGAAAGGATTCATCGTGACAGGTCCTAACGGCAACACGATCTTCGTACGACGATATGCCAAGGAGGGGATGGACTACTGGACGTCGGAGATAGACAAGGAACACAGGCCATACGTAGGATTCATGTATATGAATAATGCGTATGTGGACATGAGTTATTCCGAAAAGAACTGGAAAAAATTCATACGTCCGGTGATGCGAAACAAGCACTACCGCAAGATTGAAGAGAAGGACAGAGTTCGCGACACATTATTAGTCAAAGAACGAATACGCAATGCCGAAGCTCGCAAGACTCTTGAAGCTAAGTTGGCAGATGCAAATTCTATTACAAGAAAGACAGGCAAAATGTTTACGAAAGCAAAGAAAGACGGTACACGCATCTTGCCATTCCTTCAACTTGACACGGCAAGGGTCATCAACTTTACGCTTGAGGAGCTTGACACGCTTGACAATGTGTTCTATCGTTTCAACAACCTTGCTGACAGTCATGTGTGTTTCTCCGAGGGACAGGACCTTATCACCATGAGATTTAAAGGACTACTTGCATTTACATTGGACATGGAGACGATGGATGAAAGCTCGTCTGTAAGCCTGAACTACAATAATGGCGAGCGATTCAAAAGCGAACACATTAAAATGAAGAATGGCGTGTCAACCAATGAGAATGTATATTATGCCGACAAGGATTGTGTCACAACCATTTCGCTAAGCGGATGGCAAGGTGGTCGTACCAAGTTGAAACGAATACGCCTGTTCCACTCACTCACGTTAGAGGAAGATGAGTAAATGAACAATTAATAATTAACATGCTGGTTCACGATGTTATTCTTCTATAGAAACAAATAAAACATTGCGAAAAAGATATTTATCCGTGGGAATGCTTTATATTTGCAAGCAATTCTAACCATAAAAATATTTATAATGGAAAAACTAACAAATCTTTTCGAATCAATTGGCTATTTCGCATTAGTCATTATTGGTATTGTTGCTTATTTCATCTTCCGACAGATGATGTTACAGTGGCGTTGGCAATTTTGGAACAAGAACACCTTTATGAATCTTGACCCTCAGACAACGAATGAAGACTTAGAGAACCTCCAGAAACTGAGGAACAGAGGCCACATAACAGAGGAACAATACAACGAAGCTGTCAGCAAGTTGCAGGAAAAGAGTGAAAAAGAGTAATTGTTAGAGCGAATAAAAACCTTCAATTTGGAAGTTCTGTTGAACCGTCCAGATTGAAGGTCTTTTTATGTCCTCCTTGTTGCAGGTAGATGTCTGTTATACTTGTCTTACTTCTTCATCTTAGTTACGTTATTGCCTTGGCGAACAATATAGATGCCTGATGCCTCAGGAAGAGTGATGTTGTTGCCTGAGCAAGTCTTGATGACCTTTCCTTGAACGTCATAGATGACAGCAGGAGCAGGCTTTGAGTCATCAGCAATGTCGTCAATGGCTGTTGCGGAATTTCTTGCTTCAAGTGTGCCATCTTCGCTTGAATAGTAGAAGACTGAATAAGCAATACTTGGAAGCCAGTCATATTCGCTTTTGCTGTATATTACTGGGCGGATAGCATCTGAGCCTTTCACGTTTTTGTAATTTGTGTCGCGAACGCTTTTCTGATAAAAGAAGCCACCTTCATATCCAAATCCTATGTTACCATTATAAGTGCAACCTATATTTATGCCATTCAGATACTGATATTCATATTCTTCGCCATGGAAATAAGCATATTCGTGAATGTTATTGCTTTCCAAATCATCTAAGCAAGCCTTTGCGTCAGAGTAGTGTTTTACCTCAGGTCGGTAGCTTGCTACTAAATAACCATTATTGTCATAAAAATTGCATTCAATATTATTATTGCTTTCTGCATCAAGTAAATCTACAAATGTGTATTTGCATTCACTACCATTTAAGAATGACAAGAATTTGCGTTCAATCTTGAAAGGTGCAGCTTCTTTTTCACCTTTATCATTCAACTTGTATGTTACAGAATATTCAAGATAATCATTGTATCTAAGATCTTCGCTAAAAAATCTGAACTTGTAATCTGTAGAAATATTGTATGATTTCACTATGCCATCCTCAACAGTTGTCACAACGCCTTTTACGTCAAGATTTTCAAATTCGCCAAAGTCAACATTCTCTACATCCATGACTAATGAATAAGAACATTCACCAAAGTTGCCTTCTGCATCTGCATCATAGATGTATTTCTCTGTAATCCATCCGTGCAACTTGTCTGCCTTGGTTACGGTCTTACGAATGGCAACATAATCCTTCTTGACAGTGTCGTATTTGTAGCTTGTCTCCGTGCGGAAATCATCTTTGTAGTCAACTGTTACCTTGTCACCACCAGTCACATTACCCTCTGTATCTACTTTTTTACGGAGGCGTAATGTCATATCCAACTTGTCGTTGTACTCGTATGTTGTCTCGCTTGTTACGACACCATTATCAAGGGTTGTTTCCTTAATCGGGAACTCGCCTAACATCTCTGTTATGCCTACAACCCCAAGACAAACATCATTCTTGTAACTAACGGATTTGAGTGTTTTGTTAGCAAGTTTAATACCATTGATTACCTTGTCGTATTTAACAGAAATGTTGTTAAAATAATCGTGAGTACCACTTACAAGTCGTCTCGTTGGCTCGCCTCCATCTTCAGGATAGTCAAATACAACCTTTGAATCATATACACTGAAATCGTATATACGGTCGAGATACACGCCTTCGTTAATCAGTACTTGTTGATTGTCCAATACTCTGGTTACGATACTATCAAGGCGGATGCCCTTGACGTCAGGATTGTGAAACACTACAAGACTCTTTGGTAGTTGGTCTTCAAAATCTTCCTGTGCATTGGCATTTAGCGCAAACATGGTAGGAAGGAACAGTAATAAGGTAAAGTTCTTTTTCATAATTGATTAGAATTTAGAAATGTTAGTTTGTTTTTGCAATGCAAAAATAAACATTTTATGTGTGTCAACAAGGAAAATTGTCAAGAAAAAGTTCACTAAAAGTTCACAATTTGCATTTTAACGGCAAAATAGCATGATGACATTCTGTCATAAAAAGATACATGCGTGCTTACATCTTGACTGGAAAAAGGGTGGAAAAAGTATGAGACTAATTAGGGACTCATTAGGGAGGTATATGAGACTATTATGAGAGATAGCACTATGAAAGCAAAAAAGATGTGAATGATTACAAAATGTAAGTTTGGCATTTTCTTCATAAAAAGACAAAACGCTATCCTCAAAGTTTCATGTTTTGCTCATTCCTTATTATCCCAAAATGCAACAAAACCGAGCCTCAAATGAGACCCGGTTTTGTTTTATAATCACTTTCAAAAGCAACATTATTTCTTCATCTTGATTACCTTGTCACCCTGACGGATGATGTAGATACCCTTGACATCAGGAAGCGTTACGTTGCCGTTAGCACAAGTCTTGACCTGCTTGCCCTGTACATCATAAACCGTTGCTGTTTTCTGCTGAGCATCGTTTACAATTTCGCCAATGGCTGTTACGTTTTGCCTTGGCTCAAGAGTACCGTCCTCACTTGAATAATAGAAAATCGAATAAAATGTACCTGGATGCCAGTCAGAATTGGATTTGCCCCATATTATTGGACAAGGTGCATCTGAACCCTTTACGTCCTGGTAGTTAACGTCACGAACACATCCTTCGGAACCACCACCAATATAACCAAATCCTATCGTACCAGTATAAGTGCAACCCACATTTAAGCCATTCAGATATTGATAACGATATTCTGTACCATGATAAATGGGATATTCATAAGGATTGTTGCTTTCCAAAGTCATCAAGCATTTGTAAGCATCAGAGTAGAGATTTACATCTTGTTCGTAATTTGCTGCTAAATAGCCATTATTGTCATAACAACGACATTCAATTGTTTTCTCGTCACTTTCATCGTCAAGCAAATCCACAAAAGTGTATTTGCTGTCGCTGCCATGTGAGAATGACAGGATTTTGAGGTCAATCTTAAATGGTTTAGTCTCTCTTTCTCCCTCATCATTCAACTTGTATGTTACAGAGTATTCAAAATCATCGTTGTACTTAAATCTTTCATCATTGATTATTTCGTTTGAAAACCTGAGCTTGTAATCCGTAGAAATATTATATGACTTCATGATACCATTCTCAAGTGTTGTCAGCTTACCTTTTTTAAAGTAATAAAACACATCTTCGTCATCATAATACTCATTCTCTGCATCCATGACTAATGAATAGGAACAATCGCCAAAATTGCCTTCAGCATCTGCATCATAGATGTATTTCTCTGTAATCCATCTGGACGACTTGTCTTCCTTGGTTACAGTCTTACGAACAGCAACGAAATCCTTCTTGGGTATGCTGTACTTATAGTTTACCTCTGTACGAACATCATCCTTGTAATCAACGGTTGTCTTGTCGCCACCAACCACCTTGTCCCCTTCATAATATTCTTTACGAAGACGCAACGTCATATCCAACTTGTCGTTGTACTCGTATGTTGTCTCGCTTGTTACGATACCATTTCTAAGTCTAGTCTCCTTAATAGGAAACTCGCCCAACAATTCCGTAATGCCGACGGTATCAGGCTTATCACTATCCCTATTCGTGATTGAGTAGTTCTTTTTGTATGCCAACTTAAGTCCGTTGATAACCTTGTCATATTTAATAGGAATGAAGTAGAAATAACCATTATCGCTATCACCACTCACAAGTCGTCTTGTTGGCTTGCCTCCATCCTCAGGATAGTCAAATACGACTTTAGAGTCATACCCGCTTTTATCGTCTATACGATCAAAATACACGCCTTCATTAATCACAACTTGTTGATTGTCCCATTTTGTTACGATACTGTCAAGACGGACGCCTTTGACATTGGGATTGTGAAACACTATAAGACTCCATGGAAGTTGAGCTATAATATTATTCTGGGCATAAACATTAGATGCGAACAACGCAGATAGTAAAGCCACTAAGGTAAAATTTGTTTTCATATTTTTTTAGAAATTGTTTGTTAAAAGTAATTTTTACAAAAAAAATTAGATATCTGCAAAATTAAAATTTTTGAATGATATAGATAATACAAAACTCATTTTTTTTCATCATTTGTTCAAGTATTTAAAAATTGGGGTGAGGTAAAGGGGGAAGAAATAAGAAATATAGTATAGTAACACACAAATTTTTTATGCGGACAGATGAAAAATGTCATGAAAACTACTAAATATTTGCTTTTGAAACTTTTTGTATGGAGGCATACGAACGAGGACTTACATTTTGTTAGTTGATGTTTTACGGAAAAATTACGAAGGGTTAGCGAAGGATTGACGAAGGATTACACTTTGACAAAATGACATATAAAAAAGATGCCTCATTTTGCTCTTATTTGGATAAAATAAAGGGTGATTCTAAAAATATAAGGTGGAATATGTGGAGATATGTATGGAAATGTCTAAATTTGCACAAGCAAAACTGTATAATAAGTTTTTGAGTTTGTAGGTTTTTAAGTTTTTAAGTTCTTGCGAATATGTGAGTTCTTAAGGCTTAAGGTTTGTAGGTTTTTAGTTCTCATGGATGTGGGTTCTTTAGAGACTTAGCTAATCTACGAAAACTAAAAAACTTAAAAACTCAAAAACATAAAAACTTAAACATGCAAGAGATAGTTTATCACGTTCCTGTTCTGCTCAAGGAGAGCGTAGATGGTATGAACATTGGCAAAGGCGGAAACTTTGTCGATGTGACTTTTGGTGGCGGTGGCCATAGTCGTGAGATTCTGTCACGACTTGACAAGGACGGTCATCTCTACAGTTTCGACCAGGATGCAGATGCAGAGAAGAACGTGGAAGCAAACGAAAAGTTTACGTTTGTACGTTCCAACTTCCGCTATCTCAAAAACTTTATGCGCTACTATGGTGTGGAGCATATTGATGGTCTCCTTGCTGACCTTGGCGTGTCGTCACACCACTTTGACGATAGCGACCGTGGCTTCTCTTTCCGTTTTGACGGTCAGTTGGACATGCGTATGAACCAGCGTGCGGGCATGACGGCTGCAGATGTGGTGAACACGTATGACGAGGCAAAGCTTGCGGATGTGTTTTATCTCTATGGCGAGATAAAAAATTCTCGCAGGTTAGCAAGTGCAATCGTGGCTGCACGTAAGGAGAAAAAAATACAGACAATAGAAGATTTCCTCAATATCATACGTCCTTTCTGCGGCAAGAAGGATGAAAAGAAGGAGCTTGCCAAGGCTTTTCAGGCTCTCCGCATAGAGGTAAACCACGAGATGGATGCTCTCAAGGAGATGCTCCAGTCGGCTACTGAACTACTCCGTCCAGGAGGCAGACTTGTTGTCATCACCTACCATTCTCTTGAGGACCGCATTGTCAAGAACCTGATGAATACGGGCAACGTTGAAGGTAAGGAAGACTAGGACTTCTACGGTAGAAGTAATTCGCCATACCGACTTGTCAACAACAAGGTCATCGTGCCTGATGCTGACGAGCAGGAACGCAACCCAAGGTCGAGGAGCGCAAAGCTAAGAATAGCGGAGAAGATAAAGTGACCTTCCCCCAGCCCCTTCCTTTCAGGACGGGGAGAAGAATGATGATTAACAATTGATAATTTATAATTGATAGTTTGACGAAAGAGAAACTTCTCCCTGTCCTGAAAGGAAGGGGCTGGGAGAAGGTCATTTGATATTATGAGCTACAATCTTGATGATGACATAAAGGAGATGGCTAAGGCTTCAGGTAATCTGCCAGAGGATGCTGACGACAACAAGACGTTGGCAGAACTGGAGGCAGAGACAGAGGAGCGCGAACTCCGTAAGGAAGCTGAGGAAACCGTTGTGGCTGATGAGAACTACGACGAGGATGTGGAGCTGTCGCTTCGCACCATCATAGGTGGTGACTTCCTCAGAAGCCGTATTTTTATCAGTCAGGTTGGATACATGATGTATATCGTCCTCCTTATTGTCATCTATACATGGAACAGATACGAGTATCAGGATGATATTCTTCTTGAGGATGCCCTCCGCAAGGAACTGAAGGATGTGAAGTATAACGTCCTCACTCAGTCGAGTGAGTTGATGAACTATCTCCGACAGTCAAACGTGGAGCAGGTCATCAAACAGACACCTGACAGCATGCTGTCAACGAGCGTGTCTGCACCATTTCTGCTCCGTACTCCGTAACATAGCAGAGTTAAAAGTTAAAAATTAAGAGTTAAAAGTTGAGTTGGCAGTTTTGGAGTTTTATAGTGGCTAAGTGAAAATAGAAGTGCTATAAAGAATCCGCAAGAACAAAAAACTTACAAACTCAAAAATATAAAAACTTACACAATTGGATTTCGATAAAAAACAAATAGTTCCGAGGTTTACGGTGTTCTACTTGATTATCTTGGGCATTGCGATATGGATATTCGTCACGATGCTTAAGGTGATGTTCGTGGAGGGCGATGCTTGGCAGGAAGTGGGCAAGGTGACGGAAGTTGACTCCATTCGTCTTGAGGCTTCCAGAGGCAACATCCTATCTGCCGACGGTCAGCTCATGTCCAGTAGCTTGCCAAACTACAAGGTCTATGTCGATTTCAGGTCAGGCATAGAAAAGAGCGATACGGCATACGAGCGCAAGGTGGCTGAGAAGAAGGAACTCTTTGCCGAAAAGATTGACTCCATATGTGAGGGACTTGCCGACATCTGCCCTATCAAGACTCCACTTGAATATAAGATTCATCTTCTCAAAGGACTCGACAAGGGCTCACGCCATTATGAGATTTGTCCAGGACAGACACTCAACTATATTCAGTACAACGAGATAAAGAAACTTCCTGTATTCCGTGAGTCACGATACACGAGCGGACTTGTGGTAGAGACACGTAACGGACGAAAGAAACCTTTCGGTTCTCTTGCCCAGCGTACTCTCGGCGACCTCTATGGAGCCAAGGACTCTGCTCGCTCAGGTCTTGAACTTGCATACGACTCTGTTCTTCGTGGTAAACCGGGATTGTCACACCGTAAGAAGGTGCTCTCCAAATATCTTGAGATTATTGACGAACCAGCGATTGACGGATGCGACCTCATTACGACTCTTGATGTGAATATGCAGGATATCTGCGAGAACGCGTTGAGGGAGAAGATGGCAGAACTGACTGCCGACATAGGTGTAGTAGTACTCATGGAAGTAGCCACAGGAGATATCAAGGCGATAGTCAATCTCCAGCGTGACCCAGAGACAAACCGTTTCTACGAGGGACGTAACTATGCACTTGCAGCACTCATGGAGCCGGGTTCCACATTCAAGACAGCATCCCTCATGGTGGCTATGGATGACGGATATGTGCATAAAAGCGACATTGTAGATACTGGCAACGGTATCGAGATGATGTATGGAGCCAAGATGAAGGACCACAACTGGAACAAGGGAGGTTATCATGTTATTGACGTTCCGCATGTCCTTATGGTATCTTCAAACATCGGTACGGCAAAGCTTGTGGACAAGTATTATCATAAGAAACCAGAAAAATTTGTCGAAGGACTCCGACGTATAGGTATAGGTACTCCGCTCAATCTTCCTTTCGTAGGTACAGCCGACCCGCAGATACGTTATCCAGCAAAGGATAGGAGTAACTGGCCACACACTACCATTCCATGGATGTCAATCGGTTACGAGACACAGATACCACCTATATCTATCGTGACATTCTACAATGCCATAGCCAATGGCGGTAAGATGGTAAAGCCACGCTTCGTATCAGGTCTTTTGCAGAATGGCGACACGGTCAAGCACTATCCTGTGGAGGTCATCAAGTCGCAGATATGCAAGCCAAGCACCCTGAAGAATATACAGGAAATGCTCCAGAGAGTTGTATGTGACAAGGACGGACTTGGTAAGCCTGCTGGCAATCCTATGTTCCATGTTTCTGGTAAGACAGGTACGGCACAGATTTCAGCCAGAGGACGATACGGAACAGAACACCTCGTTAGTTTCTGTGGATATTTCCCTTCAGAGGAGCCTAAATATTCATGTATCGTGTCAATACGTCACAACTACTTCATCTCAAGTGGTGGTGGACAGGCAGGTACGGTATTCTCCAAGATATCACAGCGAGTACTCTCCAAGCATGTGACACGTGAGCTTGTATGTGCGGTGGATTCAAACACCCAGCTTGTGCCAGACGTGAAGAACGGTAGTACGGCATCTGCCAAGGCTGTTCTCCGAAGTCTCGGAGTAAAGGCATATGAGGATAATGTTGGCGAATGGTGCAATGCCAAGATAAAGCATGGAAGTCTTACTCTCTCCTCACGTACCATGTACGAGAAATCCGTTCCTAATGTGATTGGCATGGGTGCCCGTGATGCTGTCTATGCACTCGAAAGCAAAGGACTGAAGGTAAGGATAAGCGGAAGAGGCAAGGTAGTAAGTCAGAGTGCTTCGGCAGGCAGTTCGTTCGTAAAGGGACAGACGGTAACGCTCAGGCTTAATTAGCCTTAGCGAAGTTAAAAGTTAAATTAGGAAGTTTTTAAGTCTTAAAGTTTTACAGAACGGAAAGACTATAGGCAGTCTTAAAATTCAAGAATAAACCGAAGACTTAAAAACAAAACATAATAGTAAGTTATCAATTAAAATATCCCCCATGTAAATTCTCCTTCCCCTTGGGGAAGGTAGGGTTGGGGACCGAGATTATGAAATTAAAGGAACTTGTAGCAAAACTGAATGTCCTTGAGGTTGCAGGCAACCTTGATGTGGATGTTAAGGGCGTGAATATTGATTCACGACTTATTGGTGAAGGTCATCTCTTCATAGCTGTTAAGGGTACACAGGCAGATGGTCACAACTATATCGGCAAGGCCATCGAACTGGGTGCGGTTGCTGTAGTGTGTGAGACTGTTCCTGCCGAATATGCGGACAAGGCAGTCTTTGTACGTGTCGAGAACTCAGAGCAGATTGTAGGACAGATTGCCACTACATTCTATGGCGACCCTACAAGCAAGCTCAAGCTTGTGGGTGTGACTGGTACAAACGGAAAGACAACCATCGCTACTGTTCTTTATGACATGTTCCGTCACATGGGACACAAGGCAGGACTTCTCTCTACTGTATGTAACTATATCGATGGTGAGGCTGTTCCAACAGAACATACTACTCCAGACCCTGTTACACTCAATGCACTCCTTGCACGTATGGTTGAGGCAGGATGTGAGTACGCATTCATGGAGGTGAGCAGTCACTCAGTAGTACAGAACCGTATCGGTGGACTCCGTTTCGTGGGTGGTCTCTTTACTAACATCACACGTGACCACCTCGACTACCACAAGACATTCGAGAACTACATCAAGGCTAAGAAGCTGTTCTTCGACAATCTTCCTGCCGATGCATTTGCTATCACAAATGCAGATGACAAGAACGGTATGGTAATGGTTCAGAACACAAAGGCTACAATCAAGACTTATTCCGTACAAAGCCCAGCAGACTTCAAGGCTAAGATTATTGAGTGCCACTTTGAGGGAATGTACCTTGACATCAATGGTAAGGAAGTAGGAGTACAATTCATAGGAAAGTTCAACGTGAGCAATCTCCTTGCTGTATATGGTGCAGCTGTCATGCTCGGCAAAGCTCCTGAGGATGTGCTCGTAGCACTCAGCGCGATGAAGCCAGTAAACGGACGTTTCGAGGCACTCCGTTCACCATCAGGCTACACAGCCATCGTGGATTATGCCCACACACCTGATGCACTTGAGAATGTACTCAACGCCATCCACGGAGTGCTCAATGGCAAGGGTAAGGTTATTACCGTATGTGGAGCGGGTGGAAACCGTGACAAGGGTAAGCGCCCTCTCATGGCACAGGAAGCTGCACGCCAGAGTGACAAGGTTATCCTCACAAGTGATAACCCACGCTTTGAAGAGCCAGAGGACATCCTTCGCGACATGGAGGCAGGTCTCAGCGAGGAACAGAAACAAAAGTCAATAACCATCGTTGACCGCCGTCAGGCAATCAAGACAGCTTGCATGCTTGCACAGCCAGGTGATGTCATCCTTATCGCAGGAAAGGGTCATGAGGATTATCAGATAATAAAAGGTGTAAAGCATCACTTCGACGATAAGGAAGAAGTGAGAGCTTGCTTCTAAACAGCCCCCTAACCCCCGAAGGGGGCAGCCATTCGGGTCTTCTCCCACAATGAGACAATACTTATTGTATAAAGACTCGGTTGTGTTTTGCTAATCGGGGTTAACATGATTAAGCCATCTCCCCCCAAACCAGATGGCCACCGAAAGAGTTGTGAATTATGAGTTATGAGTTTTGAGTTAGCGTTTTATCAAACTTAACTTTTTAACTTATACTTTTTAACTTTTAACTCCGAAGGTCGGGGGGCTATATGTTATATCATCTAAGTCAATATCTTAAGGAACTTGATGTTCCAGGAATGGGAATGCTCGGGTATGTGTCTTTCCGCTCACTTATGACACTTATCCTTTCGCTTGTCATCTCAATGGTGGCAGGTGAGTATTTTATCAAGTATATGCGTCGTCGCAAGCATATAGAGGAGGCACGTGATGCATCCATCGACCCATACGGAGTACAGAAGAAAGGGGTGCCTTCAATGGGTGGTGTCGTCATCCTTGGAGCTGTACTCATTCCAGTTCTCCTCTTCGGAAAACTTACGAACGTGTACACCAACCTATTGCTTATCACCATCATCTGGTTCGGTCTTCTCGGATTCTTAGATGACAAGATTAAGCTTGGCGGTAACAAGGACGGTCTCTCTCCACGTTACAAGATGCTCGGACAGCTTGTGCTCGGAACAATCGTAGGTATCACCCTCTGGATGAGTCCACAGGCTGTTGTACGTGAGAACGTAACTCAAGAGATTGGTCATTCAGAGGTTGTATATCATAAGAGTGAGGCTCGTAAGTCAACAGTCACAACCGTGCCTTTCCTCAAGAACAACAATCTTGACTACAACGCACCTTTCAACTGGATAAAGAACGGTACGACAAAGCGTGCGTGTGGATGGATTCTCTTCATCCTCGTCACTACATTTGTCATTACAGCCGTATCAAATGGTGCAAACCTCAACGACGGTATGGACGGTATGTGTGCAGGTAATTCTGCCATAATAGGTGTGGCACTCGGAATACTTGCGTATGTGTCTGGACATATCCAGTTTGCAAGTTACCTCAATGTGATGTACATTCCTGGTACGGAAGAGGTCGTTGTGTTCCTGTGTGCCTTTGTGGGTGCACTCATCGGATTCCTTTGGTACAACGCCTATCCAGCCAAGGTGTTTATGGGTGATACGGGTAGCCTTGCCATCGGTGGTGTTATTGCCGTTACAGCAGTAATAATACATAAGGAGCTTCTCATCCCTATACTTTGTGGTATTTTCCTTATGGAGAGTATCAGCGTCATTCTTCAGGTATATTACGCAAAGAAGGGTAACAAGCTCGGCAAGAAATGGAGGGTGTTCAAGCGCGCTCCATTCCACGACCACTATCGTCATAAGATGGAGCCAGACGTGAAGTACCTCATCAAGAAGCCAAATGGCCTCCTCTTTGAGTCTATGATTACTACACGCTTCTGGATTGTCACAATCATTCTTGCTGCAATCACAATCCTGACGCTCAAGATTAGATAATAATTAGTAATGAGGAATTAGTAATGAGGAATGGGCAATTACTAATGGGAAATGAATAATAAAAGCCTTTTCATCTGACGTCATCAAGGTGATGGTTGAGTGGATAAAGCAGAATATGCAAAAATAACGAAAAAGGGTGTGTCGATTGACATGCCCTTTTTGGTTATGGTTATGTTTAAGATACTTACGTTCGGAAATAAAAATGAATAATTCATTTTGTTTTTCGCTTTCTTATTCGTAACTTCGCACCAAATTGGTAAAATGCACTATGAGCAAAAAGAAAGACGAAGAAGAATTGGAATATGAGGGCGTTGGTGAAAACGAACGCTTGGACGAACCTGAAGAGGTGACAGATACAGAGATGAACGAGGACGAGGATGCCACCTCTGAGGCTGATGCCGAGGAAGAGGATGTTGTTGTCGAGCCTGTCGTACCTGGTATGCCTCCTAAGAGTGACTATGACCCGTCAAAGATGGGTGACAGTATCACTCATCATCTTAGCGGAATGTATCAGAACTGGTTCCTGGATTATGCAAGCTACGTAATCCTTGAACGTGCCGTTCCTCATATCATGGATGGACTGAAGCCTGTACAGCGTCGTATCCTCCATTCCATGAAGCGTATGGATGATGGTCGCTACAACAAGGTCGCCAACATCGTGGGTCACACCATGCAGTTCCATCCTCATGGAGATGCGAGTATCAAGGATGCCCTCGTACAGATGGGTCAGAAAGAACTGCTTATCGACCATCAGGGAAACTGGGGTAACATCCTTACGGTTCAAGCGCGCTCCATTCCACGACCACTATCGTCATAAGATGGAGCCAGACGTGAAGTACCTCATCAAGAAGCCAAATGGCCTCCTCTTTGAGTCTATGATTACTACACGCTTCTGGATTGTCACAATCATTCTTGCTGCAATCACAATCCTGACGCTCAAGATTAGATAATAATTAGTAATGAGGAATTAGTAATGAGGAATGGGCAATTACTAATGGGAAATGAATAATAAAAGCCTTTTCATCTGACGTCATCAAGGTGATGGTTGAGTGGATAAAGCAGAATATGCAAAAATAACGAAAAAGGGTGTGTCGATTGACATGCCCTTTTTGGTTATGGTTATGTTTAAGATACTTACGTTCGGAAATAAAAATGAATAATTCATTTTGTTTTTCGCTTTCTTATTCGTAACTTCGCACCAAATTGGTAAAATGCACTATGAGCAAAAAGAAAGACGAAGAAGAATTGGAATATGAGGGCGTTGGTGAAAACGAACGCTTGGACGAACCTGAAGAGGTGACAGATACAGAGATGAACGAGGACGAGGATGCCACCTCTGAGGCTGATGCCGAGGAAGAGGATGTTGTTGTCGAGCCTGTCGTACCTGGTATGCCTCCTAAGAGTGACTATGACCCGTCAAAGATGGGTGACAGTATCACTCATCATCTTAGCGGAATGTATCAGAACTGGTTCCTGGATTATGCAAGCTACGTAATCCTTGAACGTGCCGTTCCTCATATCATGGATGGACTGAAGCCTGTACAGCGTCGTATCCTCCATTCCATGAAGCGTATGGATGATGGTCGCTACAACAAGGTCGCCAACATCGTGGGTCACACCATGCAGTTCCATCCTCATGGAGATGCGAGTATCAAGGATGCCCTCGTACAGATGGGTCAGAAAGAACTGCTTATCGACCATCAGGGAAACTGGGGTAACATCCTTACGGGTGATGATGCTGCAGCAGGACGTTACATTGAGGCTCGTCTCAGTAAGTTTGCTCTCGATGTGGTGTTCAATCCTAAGACTACAGATTGGAAACTGTCTTACGACGGACGTAACAAGGAACCTATAGCTCTCCCTGTTAAGTTCCCTCTCCTTGTTGCACAGGGAGTGGAAGGTATTGCCGTAGGTCTTAGTTCCAAGATTCTTCCTCATAACTTCAACGAGATATGCGATGCTGCCGTGGATTATCTCTACGAGAAGCCTTTTGTACTCTATCCTGACTTCCTCACTGGAGGTAGCATAGACGTGTCAAAGTACAACGACGGTCAGCGTGGAGGTAGTATCAAGATACGCGCCAAGATTGAGAAGCTTGACAACAAGACTCTCGTCATTCGTGAGATTCCTTTCAGCAAGACGGCTGAGTCGCTCATCGACTCTATCACCAAGGCTGTGGAGAAGGGTAAGATTAAGGCTCGCAAGATTGAGGATAATACGGCTGCAGAGGTAGAGATTCTTGTTCACCTCGTGCCTGGCGTGTCAAGTGACAAGCAGATTGATGCACTCTATGCATTCACGGATTGTGAAATCAGTATCTCGCCTAACTGTTGTGTCATCGACGAGCGTATGCCTAAGTTCCTTGGCGTAAGCGACGTGGTGAAGAAGTCAGTTGACTATACAAAGTCACTCATCAAGCGTGAACTTGAGATACGTCGTGACGAGATACTTGAGATGCTTCACTTTGCAAGTCTTGAGAAGATATTCATTGAAGAACGCATCTATAAGGGCAAGGAATTCGAGCAGGCACCAGACATGGATCATGCTATCGACTATGTTGACAAGCGACTCGAACCATTCAAGGAGCAGTTCATACGTGAGGTAACACGTGACGACATCCTTCGTCTTATGGAAATCAAGATGGCTCGCATCCTCAAGTTCAACAAGGATAAGGCTGACGAGCTTATCGCCAAATACAAGGCAGAGGTTGACAGCATCAACAAGGACCTTGCAAACCTCGTGGAGGTTACAGCCAACTGGTTCCGCTATCTCAAGGAGAAGTATGGTGCTGAGCACCCACGTCTCACGGAAATTCGCAACTTCGACACTATTCAGGCAGCAACTGTAGCTGAGGCTAACCAGAAGCTGTACATCAACCGCACGGACGGATTCATCGGTACTGGATTGAAGAAGGATGAGTTCGTATGCAACTGTTCAGATATTGATGATGTCATCCTCTTCTACCGTGACGGTACGTACAAGGTCATGAAGGTGGCTGACAAGGTATTCGTTGGCGAGACGGAGAAATCAAAGAAAGAGAAGCGCAAGGCTGAAATCATTCACGTTGCCATCTTCAAGAAGAACGACTCACGTACAATCTACAACGTGTGCTACAAGGATGGTGCGTCTGGTGTTTCATACATCAAGCGTTTCAATGTTACAGCCATGACACGTGACCGTGAGTATGATGCTACCATGGGTACTCCTAAGAGCCGTATCACTTACTTCTCAGCCAATGCCAATGGTGAGGCGGAAATCATCAAGGTTACGCTCAAGCCATACGAGAAGATCAAAAAGCTCACATTTGACAAGGACTTCTCTGAGATAGCTATCAAGGGACGTGCCTCAAGAGGTAATCTCCTTACGAAGAACGAGATATTCCGCATTCAGCTCAAGGCTCATGGAGGCAGTACACTCGGCGGTCGTAAGGTATGGTTTGACAAGGACATCCAGCGTCTCAACTACGATGAACATGGTACATACCTCGGTGAGTTCCACAACGAGGACCAGATACTTGTGATACTCGACAATGGAGAGTTCTACACAACAAACTTTGACATCAACAACCATTACGAGCAGAATATTGCCCGTATAGAGAAATATAATCCGCACAAGGTATGGACAGCCGTCCTTTGGGATGCTGACAACCAGAATATGCCTTACATCAAGCGATTCCTTATGGAGTCATCGTCAAAGAAGCAGAACTATCTTGGCGACAATCCAGACAGCAAGGAGATTCTCCTTACCGACACAGTATTCCCACGCTTGCTCATCAAGTTCAACGACCCTAATGTCGCACGTGCTGACGAGGAAGTGGATGCTGAACAGTTCATTGCTGTCAAGGGCTTCAAGGCTAAGGGTAAACGACTCACTACATATCCTATCGGAAGCGTTACGGAACTTGAACCTACGCGTTTCCCAGAACCAGAGGAGGAGTCTGAAGACTCTGCCGAGGAAGTGCAGGAGATAGTTGACCCAGATGAGGGCAAGAGCGACAGCGATATCCGCGATGAACTCACAGGACAGTTGAAGCTGTTCTAAAGAGCCAACCCATCCATAATGGGATGGGTAAGGAAAAAAACTCTGGTAGAGGAATAAAACTATGCGAGAACAAAGTTTAGTATGGTAAAGAATATTTTTCACTTTTCACTTTTCACTTTACACTTGAAGAAGGTGTTCCTTGGCACACTCCTTCTCTTGTCTATCCATTCCTTTGCTCAGGACAGGATGGAGAAGGGTGAAGTGCGACACTCCTATATGGTGGGATATGGCCATGCCAATGTGCTTGACTCTTATCTCTCTCCATATAATTATACAGGTTCCAACTTCAAGTTTATGTTTGAGTCGCTGACTCCATGCAAGTTGAGACTTGGCAAAGGAGACACAAGCGACTACCTTTACCATACTCAACTCACTACAGACGCTTCCATTATTGAGAATCGTACCAAGAATGTAAGTGGTCTTGCAGGTGGGGCAAGATGGAATATTGGTGTTCTACGTAATTTCTATACAAATGGTGCTTTCAGCCTTTATGCAGGACCTATGTTGAACACTTACGTAGGTGGTGTGTATAATGAGCGTAATGGCAATAACCCAGCTCAGCTGAAACTAAGTGTTACACTTGATGCCAAGGTTATGGCTATGTACGACTTCAAGGTATGGAATATTCCCGTTCATGTGGATTACCGTGTGTCTGCTCCTCTCGTTGGACTTGCTCATTCTCCAGAATATGGTGAGTCATATTATGAGTTGTACAAGCTTGATGACAGTCGCAACGGCATCGTGTGTGTCCATCCTGGCAATATGCCTTCGCTCCGTCACCTCCTGACGTTTGAAGTGCCAGTACTCGCAGGGCATAAGATACGCTTCGGCTATTCAGGCGACTTCATGCAGTCAAAGATTCACGACCTTAAATATCATTCCTACACGCAGACATTCATGGTGGGAATGACTACAACATTATTCCGTAAATCAAGATGAAAAAGACGATAGCTTACATACTGATGCTCGTGACGGTATTTTCCTTTAGCAGTTGCATAACAGAGGACGAATACGACAATAGCAATAGAGGCAATTTTGAGGCTCTCTGGCGACTGATGGATGAGCACTACTGTTTCTTTGACTACAAGCAGAAGGAGCTTGGGGTTGACTGGAACGAAGTGCACACACGTTACTCTGCATACGTCAACGAGAAGATGACACAGAAGCAGCTCTTTGAGGTGCTGTGTAATATGGTGGCAGAACTGAAGGATGGACACGTGAATATAGGTGCTCCTTTCGACATAGCCCGTAACTGGAGTTACTTTGAGGATTTCCCTCTCAACTATAATGACAGTATCGTAAATCTCTATCTTGGTCATGAGTATAACATAGCCTCTGGCCTCAAGTTTGTTATCTTGGATGACAACATAGCGTATGTACGTTGCGAGAGCTTTGAAAAATCTATTGGTGAAGGTAATCTTTCGCATATGCTAAATATAATTTGTATGTGCCGAGGTTTGATACTTGATGTACGTGGTAATGGTGGTGGCCAGCTCACTACAGCCCATCGTCTTGCTTCACGCTTCATAGACGAGAAGAAACTCATTGGCTATGTGTGCCACAAGACTGGTAAGGGACATAACGATTTCTCCACACCTATAGCAGAATATCTTGAACCTTACGATGGCCTTCGATGGAACAAACCAAGCGTCATCCTTACCAATCGTGGATGCTTTAGTGCAACCAACGACTTTGTGAAGTGCGTTAAGGGTGCTCCTAATGTCACAATCATAGGTGACCGTACTGGTGGCGGTAGTGGTATGCCATTCCACAGCGAGATACCAAACGGCTGGTCAGTACGCTATTCTGCTGTGGTGTATTATGACAAGGATATGAAGCATACTGAGTTTGGCATAGAGCCTGATATTTCTCTCCAGATGAGTGGCGCGGAGACTTCGCATGGCAAGGATACATATATAGAGTATGCACGTCGGTATCTGATAACTCAATCCATGGAATAGGCTTGAAATAATAGTTTTTATAAAAAAGCAACGTTTGATGGTTGATAATTAAATATATTTTCTTACCTTTGCACTCGGTTTAACAAACTATGCGCCTGTGGCGGAATTGGTAGACGCGTTAGACTTAGGATCTAATGTCTCGCGGCGTGCAGGTTCGAGTCCTGTCAGGCGCACAAAATAAAAGACTATGTTGTTCGTAAATGACAACATAGTCTTATTTATATATCTTTGCGGCAGAAAAAAGAAACGCTTCAGACAAAACTCTTCCGTAGGCAAATTTAACCAACTAATTTATTAATAAAAATTTTAATCAACAACTAAACTTTTAACCCCATGAAAAAGTTATTTGTTTTATTGGTTACCTTTATGGTAGCATTTAATCTTCCAGTTAATGTGAACGCTTCAACTCCGATAGCTGTATCTGATTCTATTGTCGGTGATACAGATTCTACTTCAGTTTCAAAATCTATGGATTTGAAGGAAGTTGTTGTTGCCCAACAAGTGGCTACACAGGACAAGACAAAGACAACGTATTCCATCACAAAGGATATGAGAAAAAGACTTGTGGATATGGACAAAATCGTGTCCGAACTACCAGGCTTTACGTATGACTATGCGACCCGTTCTCTTTCGTACAATAACTCCAAGAAGATAGTTGTACTTGTTGATAGTATAGAGAAGGGCATGAATTATCTCGACACACAACACTATAGGTATTCAAAGGTTGAAGTTACTCCTATGCCTACGGGAAAATATGCAGGGGCAGATGTTCTTATTAACCTTGTTACAAAGAAGAACTACGAGGGTTATGATGGCAACGTTAATACATTCTGGTATATGTTGCCATCAAAGGAGGATGAGACTTTTGTAGCAAACTCAAATAATGGTGGATACTTTGCCTATACGCACAACAAATTAACCATGTATGTGAACGGAGGCTATCACCATGAGGCAGGAAATGTTTTTGCCGACAGAAAAAAGTTGTATAAACAAACAGGAGTGTTGGATGAAGTCGTGAATAATGGCGAGAAAAACTACAGTCAAAAGATAAACCGTTTCAATCTTTATTATAGTGCTGATTATGCGTTTAACAAAGATAATATATTGTCATTTGTCTATAATACCAACACTGGCAAAACAGACAATCGAAATGACTATTGTTTCACAAGAACTATAAATGATGGTGAGCCGACTTTATATGATAGAATTGGCGAAGAAAATCTTTCGTCTTCGCTACATTCCTTTGCTACTTCATACCGTGGTAAGATAGGAGAAAACCATATATACACGGACTTCAACTATAAGCTTACACATCAAGGTAATAAGAATGAATATTCAGAGTCAAATGGTTACTTGAACTCTGTGGATTTCAAAGATAAAATGCAGTTCAGCCGTTACCACATATATGCCTACAGGAATTTCTTCAAAGAAAAGCTATTTGTCGATGCTGAGTACTGGAACACATGGAAGAAGTACACAAGTAACGACCGCAAGACAATGAATGTGCTTAACGAGAACTCATACCATCGAAACTATCTTGGTGCAAGTTTTGCTTTGAACTTCCCTAAGTTCCGTTTCGATGCGGGCGGATGGTTTGAACATATCCGTGTCAAGTCGATGAACAAGTCTGAAACACAGGTACCTTGTGGATGGCGTAGTTCAATCTATTACAGAATGAGTGAGAAGAACTATGTACAACTCAATTACAATAGCGGTATCAGTTATCCAGACAAGACAAGTTCTTCATCATACGGATATTTCATTGACAGCCTTACTTGGCAGGGAGGTAATCCAGACCTTAAGTCAAGCACTTCGCAAAACTTGACTTTCCATATCGACCTATGGCAATGTTACAATATCCGATGTGGATTCAATCTTATGCCGAATTGTTTTAACAATGTTGATATCCTCCGCTATGGCATGCTACAATCTGGAGAATATGGCAATTATATTGCAAACATACCAGTTAATAGTAAGTACCGTAACTATTGGGTTTCTACCTCGTTCACAAAACGTTTCTGTAAGAATTTTGTTTACAAGTTTGACCTTTGTTATTCGGATTCACGTGCTGAGTATGATATCTATAGTCAGAATGGACACCAATGGAATGGTTCTACTTCGCTCAATTACTACGTTCCGCAATGGGAAACCACGTTCTATATATCATACATATATGTTAAGAACATTGGTATAACTCCTCAATCTCGCACTCAATACAATCTGGATTATGCAACCATACATGTGGAAAAGAATTTCTTCAAGCGAAAACTATTTGTTAGCGTAGATTACAATCCTCCATTCCATGTGTCAAATGGGTGCTCCGAGTCTGAATCGGATTCGCCATACAAATATACTTGGATGAAGTATAATCACTACGAAAGAATAAAAAATGCTTTCATGGTTAATCTTAAGTACAGATTCTCTGGTGGTAAGTCTGTGCGTCAGACAAACAAGATGCTTTCGGATGAGTTGTAATAATAAAATTATTATCTATAGACTTAATCACCCTTCCCTCTCAATGTTGAGGGAAGGGTGATATTTTTTGTTATAGCAATTCTACTGTTTGGATGAGTTTGGTACTGTTTGAACCTTTTATGAGGATTGTGTAGCCCTTTGGCTTGTTGACAGCAATCTCGGCTTTCACTTCTTCCACGGATGGGAAGAGGGTGAGCTTTGACTGGAGCTGTGAGTTGCCTTCTGCTGCTTTCTTGAACTCCTCACCTACGAGCCATATACGCTCGAAGTCCGACTTTGCAAGTGTCTCCACCACCTTCTTGTGTTCCTCTGCTGATGCGTCACCCAATTCCTTCATGTCGCCGAGGATGCACATCTTGTGGTCAGTCTTCATGAGACGGAAGTTGTCGAGTGCAGCTGCCATACTTGTAGGGTTGGCGTTGTAGGCATCAATGACAAGGCTGTTGTCAGCAGTCTTCTGCATCTGTGAGCGGTTGTTGGACGGAGTATATTCGCTGAGTGCTTCAGAGATGTCTTCGGCAGAGACGGCAAATAATGTTCCGATACATGCTGCTGCAAGTGCGTTGTCAAGGTTGTATGAACCAATAAGCTTTGTCTGTACCTCCATAGGTGAGAAGGCTGATGGATTGGTGTTCCAGCTGAACTTGAGGAATGGGTTACATTCAATAAGCTCGCCCTTGACGAGAAGCTTGTCGTCTGCCTTCTGTCCGTAGCGTATGAGACGGAGGTCGTGGCTTATGTTCTTGAGATATTCGTTGTCGTTGTTGATGAACACGGTACCGCGGTCCTCACGTAGGTAGTCATATAGCTCTCCCTTTGTCTTGATGACTCCCTCGAATGAGCCGAAGCCGAGGAGGTGAGCCTTGCCCACGTTTGTAATTATTCCGTAGTCAGGTTGTACAATCTCAACGAGTGTCTTTATCTCGCCTGGATGGTTTGCTCCCATCTCAATTACGGCAATCTGATGCTCCTTTGTGAGGCGGAGAAGTGTCTTTGGCACTCCGATGTGGTTGTTGAAGTTGCCCTGAGTATAGAGTACGTTATATTTCTTCTGGAGAACCGTAGCTATGAGTTCCTTTGTCGTCGTCTTGCCATTTGTACCTGTCACTCCGATGATGGTTGTGCCGAGCTGGCAACGGTGGTGGTTGGCAAGGTGCTGAAGCGTTGTGAGCACATCAGGGGCAAGGATGAGTCTGTCCTTGATGTCGCCTGTGGCTGACTCATAGATGTCCTTGTCGTCGATGACTGCAAAAGATGCGCCCTGCTCAAGTGATGAAATGGCATATTGGTTGCCGTCAAATGATTCTCCCTTCAGTGCAAAGAAGAGTGAGCCTTCGGGTACATTACGGCTATCTGTCGTGATTTCCGGGTGTTCACAGAAAATCTGATATAATTCTTCGATTGACATATTTGTATTATGAGTTAGGACCTTCCTCCGTCCCCTTTCTATTTTGAATAAGGAATAACAAGATGTTTACTTTGTAACTTATCTATGTTCTGTAAGTAGGGGGTGGGGAAAGGTCATTTGATAAATTTCACGCACAAAAGTACAAAGAATTTGTCATTGAAACAAAACAATTTGTATCTTTGCATAAAATGATTGGAAAAATGAAAGGATTGATACCATATACATTGAATGTGAGGGGCAAGCTTCTTGATTTGAGTGAACCTCAGATAATGGGAATACTCAACGTCACTCCAGACTCTTTCTTCAGCGGAAGTCGTAAGCAGACGGATGTAGAGATAAGGGAAAGGGTGGAGCAGATCGTGGCTGAAGGTGGTCAGATGATTGACATAGGCGCATACTCATCACGTCCTGGTGCAGATGATGTGTCACCCGAGGAAGAGATGGCTCGTCTGCGTAAGGGTATGAAGATTGTGCGTGAGATTGCTCCCGACATTCCTGTAAGCGTTGATACCTTCCGTGCAGATGTGGCAAGGATGTGCGTGGAGGAACTTGGAGTGGATATCATCAATGACATAAGTGGTGGCGAACTTGACAAGGATATGTTCAATACTGTTGCAAAGCTTGGTGTTCCTTATATCCTTATGCACATGAAAGGCAATCCTCAGAACATGCAGAACAATCCTCAGTATGATGACCTTGTGAAGGAGGTGCTTCTCTACTTTGCCGACAAGATACAGCGTCTGCGTGACCTAGGTCAGAAGGACATAATACTTGACCCTGGTTTTGGATTTGCAAAGACATTGGAACACAACTATGAGTTGATGAACCACATGGAGGAACTGAAAGTGTTCGAACTTCCTATACTTAGCGGAATATCCCGAAAGAGCATGATATACAAGTTGCTCGGCACAAGTCCTTTGGAGGCTTTGAATGGAACGACCGTACTTAATACCATATCTATTCTCAAGGGTGCAAGCATCCTTCGTGTTCATGATGTGAAGGAGGCGAAGGAGGTGGCAAGGATGATTAAGTTCTTAATGCAGAATTCATAATGCATAATTGTTTGTAAGCTCAGCAGGAACTTACGAACTCACAAACTTAAGAACTTACGAACTTAAAAGCTCACGTACTCCACTTTTAACTTTTAATATTTAATTTTTAACTTCGCAAAGTGACGATGTTTGAATTTGGAATAAAGGACGCAATTGACATTTTCTGTGTAGCCACGTTGCTGTTCTACATATACAGGCTGATGAAGGCGAGTGGTTCGCTTAACATCTTCTATGGCATTCTTGTGTTTGTCATCACATGGATAGCCGTGTCGCAGGTGTTGCAGATGAAGTTGCTCGGCTCTATCTTTGACAAGTTGGTGAGTGTTGGAGTCCTTGCCCTTATCATCCTCTTTCAGGAGGAGATACGTCGATTCTTCCTTACTCTTGGTTCACAGCGGCGACTGTCTGTGCTGACGCGTTTCTTCATCAAGCATGCCACAGGTGAGGAGGAGAGTGAGGAAAAGAAGATTCTCCCGATAGTCATGGCTTGCGACTATATGAGCAAGAACATGCAGGGTGCGTTGATTATTATTGAGCGAGAGATGGTGCTTAACGACATCATAAAATCGGGTGAGATAATTGATGCCAACGTCAATACGGAACTTATCAAGAACATATTCTTCAAGAACAGTCCTCTACATGACGGAGCTATGATTATAAGTCATGACCGTATCGTGGCTGCTGGATGTATCCTTCCTGTCAGTCATAGCCTCAATATTCCAAAGGAACTGGGTCTCCGTCACCGTGCCGCCCTCGGAATAACACAGCAGAGTGATGCCATTGCCATCATCGTGAGTGAGGAGACTGGAGGTATCTCCGTGGCACGAGGTGGTGAATTCAAGCTTCGCTTGGCAACCAATGACCTTGAGAATTATCTGATAACAGCATTGGCTGTGTAGGCTCGGAACAGTAGAAAACAAATTTTGCATAAACAACTAACGCAACAATATACTAACTTGAAAAAATTATTCTCCCAGTAAATGCGAATAGGGGAACTTCAGCTATGAACAAAAGAATCGTAAATACTATTATTGCTATCTGTGCTACAGCCGTAGGATGTATGGCACAGACAACCAAGATGGATGTGGTGAAGGCAATGGAACTTGCAAATGACTACTTCATACGCAAGTATCCTGATGCTGGTGCTCCTACATTTGTAAAGAAACAACGTCCAAGCAACCTGTGGACACGTGGAGTCTATTTTGAGGGACTCATGGCTCTCACCGAACTGGAGCGTCAGATAGGTGGAGAGAAATATGACGTTTACTATAACTATATTTCCGACTGGGGAAATGCACATAAGTGGATTCCTCGTAATGGAGTCACAACACGTGATGCTGACGACTATTGCTGTTCGCAGACATACATAGACATGGGACATATAGCTCCTACGGTGGAGTGCTTCGACCATCTTATTGCCTGCCGTAACGTTCCGCAGACACAGGGCAATGGCTCTTCCACCGGTTCCTTTGGCGACTGGACATGGATTGATGCCATACAGATGGGACTTCCTGCACTCTCAAAGTTGAGCCGTGTGATGGAGTTGCGTGGCGACAAGGATTATCTTCGCTATGCTGAACAGGGATGGCAGATGTATCGTACATCACGCGACAGTATTGCTGGAGGACTCTTCAATCGCAAGGAAGGTCTATGGTGGCGTGACAAGGATTTCGTTCCTCCTTATAAGGAACCTAATGGCAGCAACTGCTATTGGAGCCGTGGCAACGGTTGGGTGTATGCTGCCCTTGTACGTGCAATGGATGCCCTTCCTTCCGACCCTCACTTCAAGGATTACAAGCGTGACTATCTCATGATGACTAAGGCACTTGTGAAGTGTCAGCGTGCTGATAAGTTCTGGAACGTGAGTCTTCATGACGAGAGCAACTATGGCGGTAAAGAGTTGAGTGGAACGGCTCTCTTTATATACGGTATGGCATGGGGCGTGAATCATGGTATGCTTCCTGCCAAGAAGTATAAGCCTATCATCGTCGATACATGGAATGCCATGGTAAGGGATTGTCTCCATGCAGATGGTTTCCTTGGCTATGTACAGGGAACGGGTAAGCAGCCAAGCGACTCACAGCCTGTTACATACGACAAGTGTCCAGACTTCGATGACTACGGTCTCGGATGTTTACTACTTGCAGGAACGGAGATTGTGAAGATGAAATAGCGGACCGGACCCACCCCCGCCCC